>OUNM010141930.1_pt1 | contig 48618 bp, 51 predicted proteins | sample 1769961 | NCBI WGS metagenome assembly OUNM01 (sample SAMEA3914820, study PRJEB12502) | metagenome | biome: forest; material: soil | place: USA | collected 2012-03-12 | depth 0.3 m
CACGCCGCCGCCGGCGCGCGCGATCGTGTCGGGCAGATCCTCGCCCGTCGCCCAGTCGCGCACGCGGATGGTGAAGTACTCCGAGCCGCGCAGGTCGGCGCTCCAGGCCTCGAGTCTGTGGTCGGGCGAATGGCGCGTGCCGCCGAACTTGAAGTATTCCGACGCCTTGGCGAGCGCGTCGCCGTCGAGGATCGTGCGAAACTCGCCGCCGTCCCGCGGCTGGCGGCCGATCTGCTCATGCTGGCCGCCCTCGCGATACTTCCAGGTATAGGCGTAGGGCCCGTCCGGCATCGGCACGCCTGAATCGTCTTCCTTGATGCGGCCGCGCATTTCCGCGACCAGCGTCTTCTGCAGCGCCTGCGTCGGCCCCAACAGGGACTCGGTGTAGGCGTTCTCCGCCTCGAGATAGGCGCGGATGTCGGGATCGAGTACCGACGGATCGCGCAGCACCTCCTGCCATTTGGCGTCCTTCAGCCAGCCATAGTCGTCGACGACCGTGATGCCGTGGCGCGTGAAAGGTGCGGGACGTTTGGTAGCGACAGGAGGTTTGCTCACCGGTCTCCTCAGTAATTGCCGGTCTTGACCAGCTTCGGCGCCGCCTCGGTCTTGGCGCCGCCCAGCATGCCGCGCATCTCCGCGCCCTTCGTGTCCCACCAGTCGGCGAGGATGCGGACATCCCAACCGATGCAGAAATGCTTCACGCCCATCTTGAGGTACTTCTCGGCCTGGCTGGGATCGCGCAGCTCGACTCTCGGATGCAGACCTTTCTTCAGCGCCATCTCGATGGTCTTCTTCTCGGCCGCCACCACTTCCGGGTCGTTGTGCTGGGCGGGCTTGCCGATGCTCATGGAGAAGTCCGAGCCGCCGAACTGGACCATGTCGAGGCCGGGCACCGACAGGATGTTCTCGAGATCGTCCACGCAGGACTTCTTCTCGACCATGATGGCGATCACCACGTCGTTCAGCGCGTCGACATAGGCGGGCTGGCCGCCCTCGCGCACCATGCCGACGTCCCGGCGCATGCCCACACCGAGCCGTCCGCGGCCACGCGCGCCGGCGGCCATGGTGGTTTCGGCACGCACCGCGTCGACCGCCGCCTTGGCGTCGTCGACCGAGCGGATGTCGGCGAACAGCACGCTCTGGAAGCCCGCGCCGATCGCGCGCATGGCCTGGTGGGTGTATTGCGTCTGCTCGATCTTGATCATGCCGCCCACGCCCGCGACTTCGAAGGCGCGGCCCAGGTTGTCGAGATCGTGCATGTCGAAGGGCGCGTATTCCGCGGTGAATTCGACGTAGTCGTATTGCTTGGAATGGCCGATCAGCTCGACCAGGGTCGGCCAGACCGAAAGAATATGCGTGCCGACGGTCGGTTTGCCGGCATTGAGACATTCACGGAGCTGATTGCGGCGCATGACGGTTCCCCCTTGAGGTTGGTTCGCGGTAGTGTCGCATCTTGTGTAGGGGGAGTTCCATGTTTCCGTCGAAAGAAAATCTGACCATTTGCTTCGCTCATGCGGCCTATCAGATGCAGGCTCGCTTCGAGGCGCGAAAGACCGGCATCAAATGCTTCCAGGTCCGGTCCTATGACGAGTTCCTGAAGCGCATTCCGGAGGCCGATATCGTGAGCGCGTCCGGCATGTGGAAGAACGACCTTCTGCCGCACGCCAAAAAGCTGAAATACATCCAGTCGATCAGCTCGGGCATGAACCAGTACGACGACAAGGCGATCGCCGCCGCCGGGGTGAAGCTGTGCAGCGGTGCCGGCGTCAACGCCGTGGCCGTGGCCGAGCACGCGATCGCGCTGATCCTGGCCGTGGCTCGCCGCCTGCCCGAGGCACGCGACAACCAGCACAAGAAGTTCTGGCGCGGCATGATCGGCGACCTGACGACGCGCGAGGACGAGATAAAGGGCAAGACGATGCTGGTCGTCGGCATGGGCCGCATCGGCAGCCATCTTGCGATGCTGGGCAAGGCCTTCGGCATGAAGGTGATCGGCATCCGCCAGGACCCGAAGAAGGGCACCAACGGCGCGGATTCCATTCACGCGATGGCCGACCTGGTGAAGGTCGTGCCGCAGGCGGACATCGTGGTGCTGGCCTGCTCGCTCACGCCCGAGACCACCGGGCTGATGAGCGCGGCGGCCTTCGCGGCGATGAAGCCTTCGGCGATGTTCGTGAACGTGGCGCGCGGCAAGGTGGCGGACGAGGCGGCCCTGACGGCGACCATGCAGGCCAACAAGATCTTTGCCGCGGCGCTCGACGTGACGGCGGACGAGCCGCTGGCGGCGTCGTCGCCGCTCTGGGAGCTGCCCAATGTCTTCATCACGCCGCACACGGCGGGCGAGACGCGCGCCTATGAAGACAATGTCGTCGACATCCTGATCGAGAACCTGGAGCGCCTCTGGAGAGGCGACCAGGTTCTCGTCAATCAGATGTAACTCACTCCTACTTCTTCTCTTCCTTCGCGGGAGCCGCGGGAGCAGGTGCCGGATGGGGCGCCTGCGCCTGCTGCGGCGGAGGAGCGGCAGGATGCGGTGCGGGCGGCGGCGGCGCAGCCGGATGCGGTGCGGCGGCCTGCGGCGGCGGGGCCGCGGGACGCGGTGCCGGCGGCGGAGCCTGCACGTGCTGCGGCGGCGGCGGTGCCGGAGCGTGCTGGACCTGTGGGGGCGCCGCCGGTGGCGGAGCCTGGACATGCTGCGGCTGAGCCTGAGGCGCGGCGGGAGGTGCCGCACGCGGTGCCTCGACCTGGCGCGGCGCTGCCGGCGGCGGCGTCACATGGTTCTCGGCAGGACGCTGCGGTGCGGGCTGTTCCCGCTCGGTGCGCGGCGGCTCAGCCGGGCGCTGCGGCGGTGGGGCTGCCTTGTTCTCCGCCGGACGCGGCGGCTCAGGCTGTGCCTGCGGCGGCTTGGGCGCTTCAACCTTGTTCGGCGCGGGCGCGACCAGCGGACGGGCGTTCTCGCCAGGACGCTGTTCGGCCTGCGGCGGGCGCGGGACCTCGCCGGGCTTCGACGGCTCCGGTCGATTGGCCTGCGGGGCCGGTGCCTGACCAGGCTTTGGCGGCTCAGTGCGATTCGGCTCGGCCCGATTCGGTTCGGCCTTGTTGGGCTCCGCACGATTGGCTTCGTTCGGCCGGTTCGGCTCGCCGGGCTTGGCGGCGTTGGGCTGCTGGCCCTGCGTGCGCTCACCCTGGATTGCCGGCGGAGGCGCACCCCGACGCTGCTCGAGCGGCGGCAAGTTGGGTTTGGCACCTGGCGCCTGCGCGTTGGGTTGCGCGTTCGGCTGCGTGGGCGTGGTCGTCGCGATCTTCGGACCCGGCGCGTTGCGCTGCTGCTCGGCACGCTGCGGACGCGCCAGCTCCTGCACGCCGTTGAAGCGCGTGTTGGCCGTGGCCACGTTGCCGTGAGTCTTGGCATCGGCCTCGGCCTTGGCGCGCAGGTCGGCCTGTTCCTTCGCCCGTGGGTCGCCCGCCTTCAGCGCGGACATCGACTGCGTCGGCGGAGGCGGTGCGGAGACCGCCGCCACCGGGGTGTTGGCGATCTTGTCCGCCGACACCTTGATCGCCGTGCGGTTGGCGTGCTGCGAGCCGATGAAGGCCGCCGCCGGCACCACCGTCGTGAAGCGCCGGTTCACCATGCGCTCATTCTGCTGATTGGCCTGGATGGCCTCATGCCGTTCGGCGCGGTTCCAGCGGTCGTCGAGCACCGCGCGCTCGACGCGGGCGTTCGTGTTGATGCGATCGTAGTAGGCGCGATCGTTCGTGTACGGCGGAACGTAGGCCTCGCGCGGCCCCAGCGGGAACCAGCCCACGGGCTGGGAATTGCCGCCGAGCGCCATGCTGAGCTCGGCACCGCCCACGAAGGCCACCAGCGCCGGCGCGTAGACGGCACGCTCGCGGCGCTCCGGCGGCACCCAGAACCAGCGGTTGTTGCGGTTGGCCCAGCGGCCGTAGTGATAGGGCGCGAAGCCCCACGGCTGCTCGTCGACCCACGTCCAGCCATAAGGCTGCGAGTAGGCCCAGCTGCCGGTGTAATAGGGCTGCCAGTCGCTGCCGACGTTGCTGGGCGACCACACCTGGCCGTAGTCGGGATCGTTCGACCAGGCGCCATAGGCCTGCAGGTCTTCGTAGCCGACCACGTCGGCCGACACATATTGCGGCTGGTCGTAATTGATCTGCTGGTCGCGCTGCGCCCAATAGGTCGGCATCGGCGGCGGCGCCGACTGGATCGTGTGGAGCTGCGGCGTGGCCGCGTCACCGCTGATCTCGCCCACTTCGCCGGCACGCACCGCCAGCACCTGGCCGTTCAGGCCGGTGATCTGCGCCGCGCCCGAGCGCACGCCGAGCCGCGTCGGATCGTCCGTGGTGCCCGCCTCAACGTAGTAGTCGCCCTGGGCCTCGAGCTTGACCGTGCCGCGCGGGGTCACGATCTCGTAGGGCTGGCTGGTGTCCATCGAGAAGGTCTTGATGTCGAGCCGGCCCTGGCCGAGCTGCATGCGCGTGCGGCTGTCGTCGAGCTGCAGCATGTCGAGCTGGGTCGACTGGTCGAGGCGCACGCGTGTGCCGGAGACCGACACTTCGCTGCGCGCATTGGGTTCAGTCCACAGCGAATCGCCCGTGGTTAGCGCATCGTTGACCGACGCCGCCGTCCAGTTGGCGTCCTGCGCATCGTGGAAGGAAACGGTGCCCTGGGCGAACGCAAGCCGTCCGACGCGGGCCGGGGGATCGGCCTGGTTTTGGGCGTTCACGACGCCGGTGATTCCCAGCACGCCGGTGCCGAACACGGTGGCCAGCAGGACGCTACGACGGACGAAATTATTCATGTGGTTCGCTCCCAGAGCGGATTGTTGCCGCAACAGGAGCTACGCAGTGAGCGTGCAACTGTTCCCCAAACTCGTGCGGACCTGCTAACTTGTTTCTTTTCGCAGGCCCTTGGAACGGAGAGATGAGATGAGCGTTGCCGATCCCAACCGGACGATCCTGACGGGCGAAAATCCGTTCATCCGACTCAGCGCCAAGGATGGCGATCCCAATTCGACCGACGCCAGCTTCTGGCGGATCCTGTTCTGCCCAGCAGGGCCGGGACACGTGCTCTACATCAAGAGCGAGCTGACCGAAGGCCGCTGGCGCATCTACTCCGACAACATCGCCATGGCGCGCTGGCTGCAGAACACGGTGCAGGGCATGCTCAATGCCGAGCTCAAGGATCTCACGATCCCAGTGATCGACGCCGACTTCCGCAAGTCGGGCGACCCGCGCTACTTCTGGACCGAGCATGTCTCGGCCGCCGACGCCGAGCTCGCGCTCACCTGGTACGATATCGGCGAGCCGCTGCTGATCCACACCCAGCCCAACGCGCAACCCAACCCGCGACCCTACGGCGTCTGCACCGTTCTGATCCCCGCGCTGTCCGCCCGCCTCACGCTCGACGGCGTGCAGGCCAAGGGCCAGCCCTGGAAGCGCGAGCGCGAAGGCCAGCCCTTCAGCACCTGTGCGCTCGCCTTCTCGGAGAGCTGGACCGAGCCGAGGTAGTTTCGCCCGGTCTTCTCATGGTCTTCCGGACCGCGAGCTTCCAGCTCGCCTCATGATCATGAGCGAGCCAGAGGCTCGCGGTCCGGAAGAAATGAACGAGACTGGCATTGACAATTGATGCGAAATACGCAATGATGCGTATCGAGGAAAGGGCCCTCCGGGCGAGTTTCCCTTTTTCCTCCGTATTTAAAAGCGTTACCCGGCAGTAACTGCCTAAAAGACTTTGGCGAGTTCGGCGTAGCTGTTGCGCCGGACTTCTTCGTCATAGGTCCAGGTGACGACGGCCATCTCGTCGACGCCGACCTGGTCCTTCAGTTCGACGATACGCTTCATGACGTCGGGTCCGGTGCCGACAAAGGAGTCCTTGCGGAACTGCTCAATGCGCGCCTGTTCGTGCGGCGCGAGCGGGGCGGCGGCGGCTTCGTCGGGCGTCACGAGCGGGCCCAGCACGCCCTTGTCGCGGTTGATGCGTGAGAGGGCGCGCGAGGTGAAATGGTACTGCGCCTCGTCCATGGTCGGTGCGGCGAGCGCCCAGACGCAAAGCGCGGAGTGTGGCGTGGGGTGGCGCGCGCTCGGCCGATAAGTGCGCTTGTAGAGATCGATCGCGCGCTGGCCGCCGGCGCCGTCGGAGAAGAACCAAGCGTAGCAATAGGGCAGGCCGAACAGGGCCGCGACCTGCGCGCCGTAGTCGGAGCTGCCCAGGATCCAGACCTCGGGCGAGGTCTCGCCCTGGGGAAAGGCGTTCAGCGAGGCGAAGGGATGGCCGTCGACCAGGGGCTCGTTCTGCACCCACGCCATGAGATCGCGCACGTCGGATGGAAAATATTCCGGGCGCTCGTTGGCCTTTGGATTGAGGGCGAAGGCGGTGCGGCCGTCGGAGCCCGGCGCGCGGCCGAGGCCCATGTCGATGCGGCCGGGTGCCAGCGCGTCGAGCACGCGAAAGACCTCGGCCACCTTGAAGGGTGCGTAATGCGGCAGCATGATTCCGGCGCTGCCGATGCGGATGCGATCGGTTGTCGCGGCGATCGCGGCCATCACGATCTCGGGCGCAGTGCCCACGATCGTCGGATGGTTGTGATGCTCGGAGACCCAGAAGCGCTCGTAGCCCAGCGCCTCGCAATGGCGGGCCAGGGAGACTGTGTTGCGGATGGACTGCCCGTGCGGGCGGCCGGCGACGGCGATCGATTGATCGAGAACTGAAAGACGCATGTAGCGTTGAACTTAGGATCAGCAGGAGGAGTTCGCCATGCCCGCAGCCAAAGTCGTTTCGAAAGTGGTCGGCATTGACCACATTTCCATCAGGGTCAGCGACTACGACAAGTCCAAGGAGTTCTACGGCAAGCTGTTCGAGCATCTCGGATTCGAGATCTCGGACGAGTATCCGAACACGATCGGCTGGACGAACGGCAAGACGCGCTACTGGATCGCACCTGCCGAGGGCCGCAAGACGCACCGCATCGGCGACGTCGGGCTGCATCATTACGCCTTCGAGCTGCGCAGCCGACGCGACGTGGATGCCCTGCAGGGCTTCCTCGAGGGCCAGGGCACGCGGATCGTCGATCCGGCGGGCGAGTACTATGAGGACTACTACGCCGTGTTCTTCCTCGATCCCGACGGCATCAAGCTGGAAGGGGTGAAATACGGCGAGCTGACCGCCAAGAAAAAGCGCGCCAAGGCTTTAAAGAAAAAGGGGAAATAGGTTCTTTAGAATCTTTCTGCGAACGACTTGCAACAGGCGGCGGCAGCCATATATTGGAAACGTTCTAATCTGTAATCAGGAGCGTTTCATGCTGACCATCGGTGACAAGTTTCCCTCGTTCGACCTCAAGGCGGTGGCGAGCACCGACCCCAGGACCGCCTTCACGCAGGTCACCGACAAGAGCGATACGGGCAAGTGGAAGGTCGTGTTCTTCTGGCCGAAGGACTTCACCTTCGTCTGTCCGACCGAGATCGCAGCCTTCGGCCGCCTCAACAAGGACTTCAACGAGCGCGACACGGTCGTCTACGGCGTGTCGACCGACAGCGAGTTCGTCCATCTCGCGTGGCGCCAGAACCACGCCGACCTGAAGGCGCTGCCGTTCGTCATGCTGGCCGACCTCAAGCGCGAGTTGAGCACGTCGCTCGGCATCCTCGACAAGAGCGAGGGCGTCTGTCTGCGCGCGACCTTCATCGTCGATCCCGAGGGCATCATCCGCTTCGTGTCGGTGAACGACCTCTCGGTCGGCCGCAATCCGCAGGAAGTGCTGCGCGTCCTCGACGCGCTGCAGACCGACGAGCTGTGCCCCTGCAACTGGCAGAAGGGCGAGGACGTCCTGAAGGCCGCGTAAGGAGAACATCATGTCACTCGACATCCTGAAGGACCGGCTGCCCGAGCATGCCCGCGACCTGAAGCTCAATCTCTCGAGCCTCGCGTCCGAGCAGCTCCTCAGCCCGCAGCAGAAGGCCGGCAGCTTCATCGCTGCCTCGCTGGCGGCCAATCATCCTCCAACCACGCAAGCCGTGGTCGGCGCCTTCGGGCCGGAGTTGTCGGCCGAGGCGCTGAGCGCGGTGAAGATCGCGGCATCGCTGATGGCGATGAACAACATCTACTACCGCTTCGTGCATCTGGTCGGATCGTCCGACTACAAGACCTTGCCAGCCAAGCTGCGCATGACCGCGATGGCCAAGCCCGGCGTCGACAAGGTCGACTTCGAACTGTGGTCGCTCGTCGTCTCGGCGGTGAACGGCTGCGGTATGTGCCTGGAAAGCCACGAGAAGATCCTGCGCGAGCATGGTCTTTCGGCCGAGCAGGTGCAGGCCGGCATCCGCATCGCCGCGACCGTTCATGCGATCGCGCGCACGCTCTCGGCCGAGGAGGCGCTCGCCTCTTCCGCACAGCCCGAGGCGCGCGCTGCCGCCTGATGGTGGCGGTGGTCGACAAAGAAGCGTAACGACAGCGGGCGGGACACAGTGTTGTCCCGCCCGCGGAGCTTCGTTGATCGCCCTCAGGATCCAGCACAAGACCACCTATCGCTATCGAGAGCCGGTTTGGCTGGGGCCGCATCGGCTGATGCTGCGCCCGCGCGAGAGCCGCGACCTTCGCCTGATTTCGAGCTTCGTCACCGTGACGCCGAGCGCGGTCGTCGGTTGGGCCCACGACGTTTCGGGCAACGCGGTTGCCACGGCGACTTTTCAGGCACTCACGGACCATCTCGTGATCGAGAGCGTCGCGGAGCTGGAACTCGACGCGCCCGCGTGGCCGGTCTTCGACATCGCGGCGGCGGCCGCGTCCTATCCCTTCGACTACCTGCCCGACGATTTGCTCGATCTCGGGGCCCTGAGGCTGCAGCAGTATTCCGATCCGTCCGGCGGTTTGCGCGACTGGACCAGGGCCTTCGTGCGTAGCCATCCCACCGACACGCTGTCGCTGCTCAAGGATCTGAGCGTCGGCGTGGCGGAGACGATCCGCTACCAGAGCCGCGAGGACGAGGGCACCCAGTCGCCGCTCGAGACCCTGGAGCGCGGCTGGGGCTCGTGCCGCGACTTCGCCGTGCTGTTCGTCGAGGCCGCGCGCAGCCTGGGCTTCGGCGCCCGCATCGTGTCGGGCTATCTCTACAATCCGGAGCGCGAGCGGCAGCCTGCGACCACGCACGCATGGGCCGAGATCTTCGTTCCCGGCGCCGGCTGGATCACCTTCGACCCGACCAACCGCAGCGTCGGCGGCTTCAACCTCATTCCTGTCGCGGTCGCCTGCAACATTCACCAGGCGGTGCCGGTATCGGGCAGCTTCGTCGGCATGACCGACGCCTTCCAGGGCATGTCGGTCGACGTCTCGGTCGTCGAGTCTTCCTTCGTCCCCGAGTCGACGCCTTCCCGATAAAGGAGTAGGTCTAGGTCACCATCGGCAAGGAGTTCCTCCGGCTGCGATGGCTGAGAGAGTCGTGCGCTCCCGCCGTAGTGCGACCACGAAAGGACTCTCTATCATGGATATGCCCGTCAATACGAAGCCTTGGATCCAGGGCGCCATCGTCGGTGCCATCGCCGCCGTCATCGTCGGCTTCTCCTGGGGCGGCTGGGTCACCGGCGGCAGTTCCGACAAGCATGCGGCCTCGGCGGCACGCGATGCCACCGTGGCGGCGCTGGCGCCGATCTGCGTCGATCGCTTCCGCGCCCAGGGCGATGCCGCCACCAAGCTGGTCGAGCTTGCCAAGGCGAGCACCTGGGAGCGCGGCGGACTGATCGAGAAAAGTGGCTTTGCCATGATGCCCGGCAGCAAGACCGCCGACTCCGACGTCGCGCGCGCCTGCGCCGAGATCCTGGCGACGCCCAAGGCCTGAGGCAGGGCAGCGTCCGCGCCCATGACCGACAAACCAGTCGATCTCGACAAGCGCCGGGGAATGGCGGCCCAGAAGGCCACCTCGCTCCGGCGCTTGCTGTCGGACGTGGAGGCCAACGAAAAGTCGCTGCGCCTGCGCCAGGAAGCGCTCGAAACCCAGCTTGTCGCAGCGCCGGCCGAGACCTGGGCGGAGGCGGCCGAAAAAGCGCGCTACCTCCTCGGCCTCTATGCCGCGACCCTGGCCACGGAGGACACCCGCAAACGGGAGTTGCTGGCCGCCGTTCTCGCGGATTTCGAGCGTCTGTCGGGACGCTGAGCGGCCGCGAAAGAGCCGCCCGCCACCGTCTTGTTCCGGGCCGCCGTGCGGGCCAAACTCGCGCCCCTGCTATTTCAAATCGGCGAAGTTCGGAGGAAGACGCCCATGGATACCGTGACCCCAACCAAGCTCGCGCCCGCATCAGGCACCTATCAGCCCAAGGGACAATTGATCGGCGGCAAGTGGATCGGCAGCGTGTCCGGCCAGCGCATCACCATCGAGAATCCCGGCAAGAAGACGGCGATCGCCGAAGTGCCGCGCGCGGCGGAAGCCGACGTCGAGGCAGCCGTTGCCGCGGCCGAGAAGGCCTTCCCGGCCTGGAAGAACGTCGTGCCGCGCGAGCGCGGCAAGCTGCTGCTCAAGATCGCCGAGGCGATGGAGGCGCGCTCCGAGGAGATGGCGCGGACCATCGCGATGGAGACCGGCAATGCGCTGCGCACCCAGGCGCGCGGCGAGGCCAAGCTCGCGGCCGACATCTTCCGCTACTTCGGCGGCCTTGCGTCGGAGCTGAAGGGCGAGACTGTGCCGCTCGGCGAGAGCGTGCTGTCCTATACGCGCCGCGAGCCGATCGGCATCGTGGGCGCCATCATCCCGTGGAACGCGCCGGTCATGCTGGGCGCGCTCAAGATCGCCCCCGCGCTCTGCGCCGGCAATGTGCTGGTGATGAAGGCGGCCGAAGACGCGCCGCTTGCGGTGCTGATGATGGCCGACATCTGCCAGGAATTCGTGCCGCCGGGCGTGCTGAACGTCATCACCGGCTACGGCGCGGAGTGCGGCGGTCCGCTCGCCAACCATCCCAAGGTGCGCAAGCTCTCCTTCACCGGCTCGACCGAGGTCGGCAAGGTGATCATGCGGGCCGCGGCCGAGCGCATCGTGCCGGTGTCGCTGGAACTCGGCGGCAAGAGCCCTTCGATCGTCTATCCCGACGCCGACGAGGATTGGGCGGTCGACGGCATCATCAACGCCATGCGCTTCACGCGCCAGAGCCAGAGCTGCACCGCGGGCTCGCGCATGTTCCTGCACGAGGACATCTTCGACAGCTTCCTCAAGAAGCTCGAGAAGAAGGTGACTGCGCTGAAGATCGGCGACCCGCTGGATGAAGCCAGCGACATCGGCTCGATCATCAACAACAAGCAGTACACCAAGGTCTGCAAGTACGTGCAGGACGGCCTCGACCGTTCCGACGCCAAGCTGGTGTTCGGCGGCCTGCCGCCTAAGACCGGCCCGTTGTCGGAGGGCTACTTCACCGTGCCGACCGTGTTCGCCGACCGTTCGAACGACTGGCGGCTCGCGCGCGAGGAGATCTTCGGGCCGGTGCTGGTGGCGATCCGCTGGAGCGACGAGGCCGAGGCGATCCGCATGGCCAACGAGAGCCACTACGGCCTCGCGGCCTATGTCTGGACGCACAATATCGGCAAGGGACTGCGCGCCGCGCACGCCATCGAGTCGGGCTGGGTCCAGGTCAACCAGGGCGGCGGCCAGACACCGGGCATGTCCTACGGCGGCTACAAGCAGTCGGGCCTCGGCCGCGAGTTCTCGCTCGAGGGCATGCTCGACAGCTTCACGCAGCGCAAGAGCGTGACGGTCAACCTTGCCGTCTAGTCTATGAGGCGTCGGACGGTCCTTGCCGCCACGGCGGCGGCGGCGGTGCTTGCTCCGACTTTCGCGCAAGCGCAGGGCCGTACCCGCCGTGTCGGCGTGCTGATGGGCTATCGCGAGAACGACACGGGGGCGACCGACTACGTCGGCGCCCTCATGCAGGGGCTGAACGGACTCGGCTGGAAGCCGGGCGCCAATCTGCAGATGGATTGGCGCTGGGCGGGCGGCGATCCGGCGCTCTTCGAACGCCACGCCGCCGAATTGACCGCCCTCGGGCCCGACGCGCTGGTGGCGCAGGGCACACCCTCGCTCAATGCGCTGCGATCCAAGGCGGGCGCGGTGCCGATCGTGTTCACCATCGTTACCGATCCGGTGGGACAGGGCCTAGTCGCGAGCCTCGCCAAGCCCGGCGGCACGATTACGGGCTTCACCGACTTCGATCCGTCGATGGCGGGCAAATGGATGGAGCTGCTGACCGAGATCCGGCCGGCCGTCTCGCGCGCGTCGGTGTTGTTCAATCCCGAGACCGCGCCCTTTGCCGCCACGATGGTGCGCGCGATCGAGGCCGCCGCGCCTTCCTTCAGGGTCGCGGTAAGACAAACGCCCTGCCGGGACGATGCCGGCATCGAGGCCATGATGGACGAGCTTGCGCGCGACGGCGCTGGCGGGGGTATCGTCGTCCTGCCCGATCTCTTCAATCTGGTGCACCGGGCAACCATCATTGCCGGGGCCGACCGCTATCGGCTGTCGATCGTCTATTTCAACCGCACGTTCACGACAGCCGGAGGCCTGATGTCCTACGGCGTGGACTATGCCGACCAGTTCCGCCGCGCCGCGTCCTATGTCGATCGTTTGTTGAAGGGCGCTTCGGCCGCCGACCTGCCGGTCCAGCAGCCGGACAAGTTCGATCTCACGATCAATCTCGCGACGGCGCGCAGGCGCGGCGTCGAGATTGCGCCCAACCTGCTCGCGATCGCCGACAACGTGATCGAGTAGTCAGGCCGGCACCTTCCTGTGGTGGTCGGTTGCGCCCTGGTAGGCGTGGCCGATGCGATAGAGCATCGCCTCGTCGAACGGCCGTCCCACCAGCTGCATGCCGATCGGCGCGCCGTTGCCGTCAAAGCCGCACGGCACCGACAGCGCCGGAACGCCCAGCGTATTGAACGGCCGCGTGAGGCCGGTGAAGCCCGCCACCATCCTGAGCACCGCCGGACCGCCCTTGGTCTCGGTGTCGGTCTCCTCGATCGTCGGGATCGGGAAGGGGATGGCCGGCAGCAGCACGGCATCGACGCCGTCCATCGCCATCGACAGGAACTCGGTCACGAAATGCGCGCGCAGGCGCAGGGCGTCGATGTACTGCGTGGCGGGAATGAAGAAGCCCGCCTCCATGCGCGTGCGCACCTGGTTGGCATAGAGCTCCGGCGTCTTCTCCATCCACGGCCGGTGCATGGCGGCCGCCTCGCACTTCACCATCACCTCGGCCGAGCGGTAGAGCGCGGTGAAGTCCGGCAGCTTTGTGCTGCTGATCCTGGCGCCGAGGCGGCCCAGCGTGTCGGCCGCGGCCTGGATCGCCGCGCCGATCTTCGGATCGAGCGGCGCGGGACCGTCGTTCGGCAAGGCGAGGCCGATCCTGAGGCCCGCCACGCCGCCTTCGAGCAGCGCCTCGTAGTCCGGCACGGGCTTCTCGCTGGTCGTCGAGTCGTTGGGATCATAGCCCGCGATGGCGCCCAGCATGCGTGCGTTGTCGCGCACGGTGCGGGTGAGCGGCCCCACGTGATCGAGCGTCCAGGAGCGCGCGACGGCGCCGGCGCGGCTCACGCGGCCGTACGTCGCCTTCATGCCGACCACGCCGCAGGCGGCGGCGGGCAGGCGGATCGAGCCGCCGGTGTCGGATCCCAGCGCGCCGAAAACCATGCGTGCCGCGACCGACGCACCCGAGCCGCTCGAGCTGCCGCCCGTCACGCGCGTCTCGTCCCATGGATTGCGGCAATGGCCGTGGTGCACGTTGTGGCCCGTCGGGCCCGCGGCGAACTCCGCCATGTTGAGGAAGCCCAGCTCGACCACGCCTGCCGCGTCGAGCTTCTCCAGCACCGTCGCCGTGACGTCGGGCCTCCACTCGCGGCGGATCGCACTGCCGCCGGTCGAGAGCTCGCCCTTGCGGTAGTACATGTCCTTGTGCGCCATCGGCACGCCGTGCAGCGGTCCGCGCCGCTTGCCGGCCTTGAGCTCGGCGTCCATGGCGCGCGCCTGTGCCAGCGCCTTCTCCTTGTAGACACGCAGGAAGGCATTGGTGCGCGGCTGCCAGATCTCGATGCGCGCGAGGCAGGCTTCGGTCGCTTCGACCGAGGTGATGCGGCCGTCGGCGATCGCATCGGCGATGGCGCTCAAATCCTCGAGCGCGAGATCTTCGTTGCGCATCACTTGCCCTCTTTCGCCATGACGCTGGCGAAGGCGGCGGGATCGTCGTCGAAGGTGAGGCGCGCCGCGGCTTCCTTGCGCACCGCGTCGTTCAGGATCTCGACCTCGGCCGCCAGTTCGGCCAGGCGCTTGTCGTCGTACTTCAGGCCCTGAAGGCTGGCTGCGATGCCGGCCGCGGTCTTTGTCTTCTCGTCCATGTCGATCTCTCCCTACCAACGGAGTTTGCGGGCGACGAGCCAGGTGCGCTCTTCCTCGGAGAAAGCCATCACCTTGCGGATCTTCTGGTCGAACTTCACGCCCACCGCCTCGGCGCACGCAGCAAGCATGCCGGTCTCGGCCTCGAAGATGAAATGCGCGAGCTTCACGATCTTGTCGCCATGGTCTGCCAGTCCGCTCATCACGATGGCGGCGTCGCCCGCCACCAGCGGCCGACGGTAGTACTGCATCATCTCGACGACCACCGATCCTTCCTGCCGCTGCTGCATAGCGGCACGGTCGAAGCCCATGTTGTTCCAGATGATCGGCGCGCCGTCGGAATAGCGGCCGGTCTGGTGGCGCGGCAGAAGCTCGCCGTTCTCGTCGCATTCGAAAGGCTTGATCGTGCTGCGTCCAACTTCGGTGAGACCGACGCGGTGCGCGTCGGCGAGCGTGAGCTCGGGAAGCGCGCCCTCGCCCACGCCGCGCGGTTTGGCCCCCGACGGCAGGTCGATGCGCGCGGCATCGGCTGCGTTGCGGAAGGCGGCGGGCCACGGCTTGTTGCTCACGATGCGGCGCCGCACGGTCGAGGCGATGGCCCCATCGCCAGAGGTGTCACCCGAGTTGCGGATCTCGTGATAGACGACGAGATGGAACTCGCCGACCTCGACCGGCGCCGAACGGACGGCCACCGGATCGATGACGCGGAACTCGCGCAGGTAGCGGATATGGTCCTGCGCGGCGCGGACGGAGAGGCCCGCCGCGGCCTGCGCGCGGCGTCCCAGGCCGAGCGACGTCATCAGCTGCGCCGATGCCTCGTGGCCGAACTCGGTATAGAATTGGACGTTCAAATGGGCGTTTTCATCGCACTGCCAGGTGTTCACGGCGGTGGCGTAAGTCGGCACTAATTCGGGCATTGGCACGCTCGGGACACTCTGCAGGCTGTGGATGACAGCCTCAAATGGCCGAAAAAGCCCCAAAAATCGACATTTTTCGTGTTTTGGGGTCTTGCGGGCACGCCACTCGTGGGTATCTTTGTGCACACCAACACAAACTCTGGGGCGTCAGGGTCGAGTTGGTGGAACGAAAAAACGTAAGGGACCCCTCACCATGGCTACTGCAACCAAGACCACTGTTCCTACCGTCCCGCTGTCGAAGGTCGCCGCCGAGCTGGCCGAGAAGACGGGCATGACCAAGAAGGACGCAACCAGCGCCCTCGACGATTTCGTCGGCCTAGTCGTGAAGCATCTCAAGAAGGGCAACAAGGTCCGCATCACGGGCCTCGGCATCCTTCAGGTGCGCAACCGTCCGGCGCGCATGGGCCGCAACCCGGCGACGGGCGAGGCCATCAAGATCAAGGCGTCGAAGAAGGTTGCCTTCCGCGTCGCCAAGGATCTCAAGGAATCGATCTAAGTCGGTTCCGACGGAAGAATGAGGCGGGCCCGATGAAAGTCGGCCCGCCTTTTTCTTTGTCTCCGTGCTTGTCTTTTCTGCCCCGTGCGAGTGAGGCGCCGCGGACGGCGCCGACTCGCGCCTATGAAGGCGCTGCCGCTCGCCAGCGCATATGAATGCGCTCAATCCCTCCCGAAGCTCTTCTTCACCACAGCCATTGCCGAGTCTGTGGCCTGCAACGCCTTGTCGATATCGGCCTCGGTATGGGCCGATGACAGGAACATGTTGTGCTGCGGATGCAGCCACGCGCCGCCGCGCAGCGCCTCGGCGGTGAACAGCCGGCCTTTCTCGACATCGACGTCGCCCGCGAACAGCACGGTCGGCATCTGCGCCGGCCCGGTCTGCTTCAGCACGAGGCCGTGCGACTTGGCCTGCGCGTCGAGCCCGTCGCGCAGCCGCTGGCCGAGCGTCGCGATGCGCTCGATCGTGTTGTCGCGCTCGAAGATCTCGAGCGTCTTCAGCGCCGCGGCCATCGAGGCCGCGCCGCACCAGAACGAACCGGTCATGAAAACCGCCGACGCGGCCTCACGGAACTTCTCGCAGCCGGTGACGGCGGCGAGGGTGTAGCCGTTGGCGATCGCCTTGGAATAGGCCGCGAGGTCGGGCTTCACGCCGACCGTCTGCCAGCTGCCGCCGAGATCGAGGCGGAAGCCCGCGCGCACGTCGTCGAGGATCAGCGCCGCGCCGGTCTGGTCGCACAGCTTGCGCACGGCCTGGGCGAAGGCCCTGGTCGGCATCTCCTGGTCCTTGCCATAGTCGTGTTTGAAGGCCGAGGCGATCACGCCCGCGATGTCGCCGTCGACCGACTTCGCCGCGGCCACCAGGCTTTCGACGTCGTTGTAATCGTAGTGCACGAGATGGATGCGATCCTCGGCGGTCGTGCCGTTGGGATGCGGCGTGCACCACGGCGCGGAGCCGTGATAGGCGCCGCGGGCCACCAGAATCTTGCGTTTCTGGGTGGCGGCCCGCGCGATCACGACGCAGAGCGTGGTGGCATCGGTGCCGTTCCTCTGGAACATCGCCCAGTCGGCATGCGCCACCATGCCGACCAGCTTCTCGGCCAGTTCGACAAGCCGCTCCGACGGTCCGGTCAGCACATCGCCCAGCGCGCGCTGCTGGGCGGCGGCTTCCTCGACCTCGCGGTTGCCGTAGCCCAGCACCATCGGGCCGTAGGCGCACATGAAGTCGACATAGGCGTTGCCGTCGACGTCCCACAGGGTGGCGCCCTCGGCGCGGGCGAAGAATTGCGGATAGCCGGGCGGCAGGCGCGCGACGTTGAGATGGCCGTACATGCCGCCGGGAATGACACGCTGGGCACGTGTCCGCAGAGCGGCATCCTTGGGAAGTGAATTGGAAAGCATGGTTGGGAACTCTTTGCGGTGAGCGACTTGTGAGATCGAGGTGGCTAGTATAGCCCGCACGGGCCCGGGGCTGCATGAATACCTTCGTCTTTGTGAAATTCCTGTCGATGCTGTTGATGCCACCGGCATCGCTGGCGGTCGGCACGATTCTTGGGCTCTTGTTGATCGCGTTCGGCCGGCGAAGGCTTGGGTGGGCCGCGATCCTGGCCGCCGCTTCGATCACCTCGATCATCTCCTGGCCGCCGGTCGGCGACGGGCTGCTGCGTGTTATCGAGGACCGGGCGCGCGCCGCCGAGGCCGCGACGCCGCGCTGCTGCTTCGATGCCATCGTCGTGCTGGGCGGCGGCGTGGCGCCCGCAGTTCCGCCCGAGCGCATGTTCCCGAGCCTGACCGAATCGGCCGATCGGGTCTGGACGGCGGCGCGGCTCTACCGGGACGGCATCGCGCCGCGCATCATCGTGAGCGGCGGCGGCTTTCTCTCGGAAAACAAGGGACCCGCCACGACCGAGGCGGAGGCGATGCGCCGTTTCCTGGTCGATTTGGGCGTGCCCAATTCGGCGATCGTGAGCGAAAGCGGCTCCAACAACACCGTCGAGAACATCTTCAACGTGCGCAAGATGGTGGGCGACAAGCCGGTCGCCCTGATCACCTCCGCCTATCACATGCCGCGCGCGATGCGCATCGCGGCCGCGGCCAAGCTCAATATCTCGGCCTTCCCCGTCAATTTTCACGCGCTGCGCTCGACGCGCCCGCCGTGGGAGAACTGGCTGCCGACGATCGAAGGCATGGGCGAGACGATCCTTGCGACGCACGAGCTGCTCGGCATCTGGTTCGACCGGCGCGGCGAGGGGCTGGCGGAATGACTGGCCGAATGAGCGGCGCGTTCCGTCTCGGCCGTCGCGCGGCCCTCGGACTGGCGCTCGGCGCGCCCTTGCTCGTACCGCTCGCGCGCCGCGCCCGGGCGCAGACGCTCGACAAGCTGAGCTTCCATACCGACTGGCGCGCCCAGGCAGAGCACGGGGGGTATTACCAGGCGATCGCTGCCGGGCTCTACAGGAAGAACGGCATCGAGTGCGAGCTGCGGCCGGGCGGGCCGAGTCTCAACATCAGCCAGCTGCTGCTCGCGGGCCGGGTCGACATGACCATGTCGAACAGCTTCGAGGCCTTTACCTACGTGCGCGAGGACGCGCCGTTCTACACCATCGCCGCGATCTTCCAGAAGGACCCGCAGGTCCTGATCGCCCATCCCGGTTCGGGCTTCGACAGCTTCGACAAGATGAAGGGCCGGCCGCTGCTGATCTCCAACGGCAGCCGCTCGACCTTCTGGCCCTATCTGCGCAAGAAGTACGGCCTCTCCGACGCGCAGCTGCGGCCCTACAACTTCAACATGGCGCCGTTCCTTGCCGACCCCAGGGCGATCCAGCAGGGGTTCGTGACGTCGGAGGCCTATTCGATCGCCCAGGCGCTCGGCAAGCAGCCCGAGACCCTGCTGATCGCCGATGCGGGCTTCTCGGCCTACCAGACGACGATCGCCATCTCGCGCAAGCTCGCCACGGAGAAGAAGGAGCTGATCCAGCGCTTCGTCGACGCGACGCTCGAAGGCTGGTCGCAGTACCTGAACGGCGGCCCCGCGACGGATGCCGCGAACGCCCTGATCAAGCGCGACAATCCCGAACAGACCGACGATCGTATCGCCTACGCGGTCAAGGAACTGAATGCGCAGGGCATCGTCCGCTCGGGCGATGCGCTCGCCGGCGGCATCGGCGCGATGAGCGATGCGCGCTGGAAGAGCTTCTACGACTCGATGGTCGACGTCGACGTAATCGCCAAGGGACTCGACGTCACCAAGGCCTACACCCTGGAATTCGTGAACAAAGGCATCGGAAAGCCGTAGCGGACACCGGCGCGTCGCAACTGCTGACGCAACGGTGTCAGTAGCCGGAACGTATTGTTCGCGATGATCTCCGACCAGGCCAAGCCCGCAGCAAGCGTTCGCCCAGGTGGAATGGCGTCTGCCCTGCATCACCGTAATTTCCGGCTCTACTTCGCGGCCCAGACTGTCTCCAACGTAGGCACCTGGGTGCAGATCACGGTCGAGAACTGGCTGGGTGCTGGAACTCACTCATTCCGGTCTGGCGGTGGCCGTGACGAATGCCTTGCAATTCGGCCCGTCGCTCGTGCTCGGCCTGTATGGCGGTGTCGTCGCGGACCGTCGTGACCGGCGCCGCTTGCTCATGGTGACCCAGGCCTGTTTGGGCGTGCTGGCGCTGATGCTCGCTCTGTCGGTGGGCGGGGGCGTCGTGCGCGTCTGGATAATCTGGCTCGCGGCCGCGGGACTGGGTTTGGTCAAGTGTTTCGATCTGCCGGCACTGCAGGGCTTCGTGAAGGACCTCGTGGGACCGGCCGACTTGCCGAACGCCGTGGCATGGACAAACGCGACCAATTCACTCGGGCGGATGGTCGGACCCGTCGTGGGCGGGTTGGTGCTGACAAGCCTTGGGGTCGCATCGGGTTTCGCAATCAATGCTGCGACCTTCGCGCTGGTCATCGTTGTGTTGGCAAGGCTGCGAATTGAGGAGTTGTCGCCGCGAACGCCGGTGCCCCGGGTGCCAGGCCAGATCCGCGAAGGGCTGAGCTACGTGCGCGCCGATCCGGTGCTGGCGACCACGTCGATCGTCATGACCGTGATCTTCGTGGCTGCCTACAATTTCCAGATTTCGCTGGCACTCGTGGCGTCGGACGTTCTCGTCGGCGACGGCCGGACGTATGGGACGTTGATGTCGGCCCTGGGCCTGGGCGCGGTTGTCGGCTCGTTGGCGCTCGCCCGGTACGCGCGGATCGGCGTGCCGATGATACTTGCGTGCGCGGGTGCCCTGGCGGCGGCGCAAGGGGCGGTGTCGGCCGTGCACAGCTTGCTGCCTCTGCTCGCGGCGATTTTCGCCTATGGCGTCAGTGCCGGCCTGTTCAGTGTCACGGTGATCGGCACCTTGCAGTCGCAGGCGTCGGACGATATGCGCGGTCGGGTCATGGCGCTGCTTCCTGGGAAGCAGCCTGGTAGGTGGCCCGGCTTTCGCGGGACTCGCCGAGTGGCTCGGCGTTTCCGGGGCTTTGCGCGTCGAGGGGATCATCTGCGCCGTCGCAGCGCTTGCCGCCGTGATCGTCCGGCAAGCAAAGCGGTGGTCCGGCGGCGCCGTTTGAGCGATAAGCCAATCTTCCGGGCGTCCGATAGTTTTGCAGGGGAAAACGCATGTACAAGGTAAGCGAAGAACATCAGATGCTGCGCGATCTCGTGAAGAAGTTCGTGCGCAATGAACTGATGCCGCTGGAGAAGAATATCCTCGACCGCTTCGCGTCGGGCCAGCCGGCCGCCCTCAACGACGAGGAGAACCAGAAGCTCTTCAAGCAGTGCAAGGACCTCGGCCTGTGGGCGCTCGATGTGCCGGAAGAGGCGGGTGGCGCCAACCTGCCGGCGGTGGCGCTGGTCGGTGTCAATGAAGAGCTCGCCTATGCCGCAGTCCCGTTCACCTTCCCGCCTGACTCGCCCAACCTGCACATGATGCTGCAGACCGTGAATCCCGAGCAGCGCAAGAAGTACCTCGAGCCCTACGCTGCGGGTGACACGACGTCGGCGATCGCGATCTCCGAGCCGGGTGCGGGCGGCGATCCCGCCGGCATGAAGACGCGCGCGGTGAAAGACGGCGACCATTGGGTGATCAACGGCCGCAAGATCTGGATCAGCCGGATCGCCAAGGCCGACTTCACCATCGTCATGGCGGTCACGGATCCCGAGCGCGGCGCGCGCGGCGGCATCACCGCCTTCCTGGTCGACAAGGGCACGCCTGGCCTGGTCGTGGCGCGTGCCATCCCGATGCTGGCGGGCCAGCGCACCTACGAAGTCGTGTTCGAGGATTGCCGCGTCCACGAGAGCCAGGTGTTGGGAAAGATCGGCGCCGGCTTCGCGCCGATGCAGCTGCGCCTCACCGTGCGCCGCCTGCAGATGGGCTCGTGGTGCATCGGCATGGCCCAGCGCGCGCTCGACATGATGGTCGAGCACGTCAATCAGCGCGTCACCTTCGGCCAGAAGCTGGCCGACCGGCAGGCGATCCAGTGGTGGGTGGCGGACGCCGCCACAAAACTGCATGCCTGTCGCCTGATGGTGATGGACGCCGCGGTGAAGCAGGACGACGGCCGCGACGTGCGCATGGAAGCGTCGATGATCAAGGTCTATGCGACCGAGATGGCGACCGAGATCATCGACCATGCCCAGCAATCGTTCGGTGCCATGGGCGTGACCCAGGAGCTGCCGCTTAGCTGGCTTGCACAAAAAGTGCGCACGATGCGGGTTTACGAGGGCCCGTCCGAGGTGCACCGTATGGTAATCGCGCGCCGCATCCTGGGCGGCCGCTAGGAATTCCAGTTGGAGGGGAGGCCCGTCATGACCTACACGCTCGACGCTTTCGTGAAGGACGCGCAGGCCTCGCTCAAGGCGCATGAAGGTCCGGCCGGCCGGGAGAAAGTGCGCGTGCTGCTCGAGAAGCTGCTCGCCAACAAGGCGTTCGTCGACGAAGCGGTGGGACCGGCGGCGCCGATGGGCACGCGCAAGCTCTACGAGGACAAGGATCTAGGCTTCGTCGTGCTGGCGCATTGCAACGCCAAGGCCCACAAGAGCCCGCCGCATGATCACGGCAGCTCCTGGGCGGTCTACGGCCAGGCGATCAGGTACACCGACATGAGCGAGTATCGCCGCGTCGATTCGAACGACGGCGCGGGCGAGGCCAGGCTCGAGCAGATCAAGAGCTACCGCCTCGAGCCCGGCCATGCCGGCGTCTACGACGTGAAGGCGATCCACGCCATCGACTATCCCGAGGGCAGCCGCTTCGTGCGCGTGACCGGCCGAGACCTCGACTATGTTCAGCGGCTCAAGTTCGACATGGCCGCCGGCAAGGCGATCACCATCGAGAGCGCGAGCGCGAGCTAGGCTATTTCACGTATTCTTCGCCGGCGATGGCGAAGTTGAGGTTCTGGGCGCGCAGGACCCCGAAAGTCGTCACACCGAGAAGTTGGCCCTGTGCATCGAACAAGCCGCCGCCCGACGATCCCGGTGAGACGGGCGCGGACGTCTGGATATAGCGAAAGTCTTCGATCACGCGCTTCGACGACACGATTCCTTCGGCGATCGTGAGCTCCAGGCCTTTCGGTGTTCCGATTGAGAAGGCGCGTTCTCCGACGGCTATGCTGTCGAATGAGCGGACCCGTACCCAAGCGGGTAGCTTTTCGTCGACTCGCAGGACGCAGCGATCCCCTTTTGTGAAAGCTGAGACGAGCGTTGCCGACAATTCTTTCTTGTCGCGAAAGAGAGCGACCCGCGTCTGGTCGCCGACGACATGGCAATTGGTCAATAGTTCGGTGTCGGAGATGGCGACGGCCGAGCCCAGGCCTTGTCGGACTTTCACGACGTAGACGGCAGCGCCGGCCTGCTGGAAGACCTGTTCGGCTCGAAGCTCGGCGGCACTTCTGCCGACAGGCTTCACCGCACTGGCCTTGCCCAGTCCATCGACGTTCGCCGGCAGTTCCTTTGGCTTGGCCTCGATGACGCCGTCGCTGTCTTGATAGCCCTCCGGCAGCGGCGGCAGGTCGTCCAGAACAGGGCGGGGCGAGGCTGTTGGGTTGAAGCGTGGACCCAGGTTGAAGCTGTCGGTCATTGCCGCGAACAAGATGTCCCGCAGCTCCATTTGTTCGTCGCACAGGGTCAAATAGGCAAAGACCACGGCCGAGGGCGTGCAGATCGCCTTCACGAAGTGCACCCTGTCCTTTTCGGACCAGGTGATCGCGTACCAGTTGTCGCCGGCCACGGCTTGAGTGGCTCCGTAAGTTTTGAGCGACCATGAATAGTAGTAGTTCATCTTGCCGCAATGATAGTCGCCGTACCGGACGCTCACGCGCAGATCGCTGTCGCCCTCGAATTTATAGGCGATAGTGGTGTTGTTGGCCGCCTGGGCCGAGACGAATTTGACCAGCTTGGTGGGAACGCCAATCTCCAAGTCGACCGACTTGTCGCGGAGCATCGTCCAACCGAGAGCATAGCGCCGCTTCTGCCCCTCCAGGAGAAGCGCACTCACCTCCTCGGATGGTAGCGTGTCGGTGAGCTTGTGCGTCTTCGCGCTCTGCCATCCCTGGCTCGCCCGGCGCAGTAGGGCGCTCGGATGGCCGGGCTCCAGCGCACTGTAGTGGCCGGTGAAAATCAGGGCTTGCCGGATGTCGGCTGCTGAAGCGGGCGCGGGACTGGACGGACCGGGTTGATCGGCCAACGCAACGGTCGCCGTCAGCGACAACACGCCTATGATGAAGGTTCTCAAGAAGCGGCTGGTGAGCTGAGACAACGCACAGTCCTCCTGCCGCTATCTTCGCTGGGGCTCCGTCATCCGCAATCGCTCGCTTGTATCAAACTCTTCATTCAGTGGCCCTGAAGCAAAGCGGCTGCCGCCGTGTTCGCTTCGCGACGGCGCGCGATCATCTTCTCCATCTGGGTGCGGACCTTGGCCGTGCGTTCGGCGCCGGCCTTCTCGGGGCTGCCCGACTGGAAGGGCGGCTGCGGGTCGTACTCGAGGCCAAGCTGCACGGACTTGGCCACGTCCTCACCAGCGATCTCGGCGAGCAGGGTCAGGCCGAAGTCGATGCCGGCGGTGACGCCGCCGCCCGAGAAGCGGTTGCGGTCATGGACGACGCGCTCGGCGACCGGGATCGCGCCGAACGCGGACAGGAGATCGCGCGAGGCCCAGTGGCAGGCCGACTTGTAGCCCTTGAGAAGTCCCGCTGCGCCCAGCACCAGCGAGCCGGTGCAGACCGAGGTCACGTACTTTGCCGTCGCACCCTGTTTGGCCACGAACGCGAGCGTCTCGGCATCGTTCATCAGGTCGATCTGGCCCGCGCCGCCCGGAATGCAGATGACGTCGAGCTGGGGGCAGTCCTTGAAGGTCGTGGTCGGCACGATCGAGAAGCCCGCGTCTGTCCTCACCGGCTCCAGTGTCTTCCAGACCATGTGCAGGGTGGCACTTGGCACGCGGCACAGCACCTGCGCGGGGCCCGTCGCGTCGAGCTGGGTGACGGCGGGGAAGATCAGGATGCCAATGTGCATGGATGTCTCCTTGGTTGGCGTTAAAGTACCTCGCGAAACGGCTTGGCAGGAATGACAAACAAAGTCTATTTTCTGCCAATGTCCAAACCCCATCGCATCCGCATCCTGGCCTACGACGGCTGCCAGATCCTCGACGCCACCGGTCCCGCCGCCGTGTTCGGCGCGGCGAACGAGGGCCGTGCCCAGCCGTTTTATGACGTGGCGATCGTCTCGCCCGACGGCGGCGCGGTGAGAACCAACTGCGGCGTGAGCCTGCAGAGCGCGAAGATCGGCGGGCAACCGGACACCCTGCTGGTGGCCGGCGGCTCGGCGGGGCTGCGCAAGGTGCTGGCGCGCGAGGACGTGCGGCGCTGGCTGTGCAAGGCCGCTCCCGGCACGAAGCGCTATGGCTCGGTCTGCACCGGCGCCTTCGTGCTGGCGGCGGCGGGACTGCTCGACGGCAAGCGGGTCGCCACGCACTGGGCAAGCTGCGCGCGTCTGGCCGATCGGTTTCCCGCCCTGTCGGTCGATGCCGAGGCGCTCTATGTCGTATACGGCAAGGTCTGGACCTCGGCGGGCGTCACCACCGGCATCGACATGGCGCTGGCGCTGGTCGAAGCCGACCTGGGGGCGGCGACCGCCAACCTGATCGCGCGCCACTTCGTGCTCTATGCGCGCCGGCCGGGCTACCAGTCGCAGTTCAGCCCGATGCTGCAGGCGCAGGCCACGGCCGATGCGCCGTTCGCCAGCCTGATCGACTGGATGCAGGACCATCTCGACCGCGACCTCGACGTGCCGACCCTAGCGCGGCATGCGGGCTTCAGCGAGCGCAGCTTCTATCGCAAGTTCACCGAGGCGACCGGCAAGACGCCGGCGCATTTCGTCGAGGACCTGCGGCTGGACGCGGCGCGCACGCTTTTGGACAAGGGCCTGTCGCTGAAGGCAATCGCGGGACGGGTCGGTCTGAAATCCTCGGGAAGGCTCGGCCAGGCCTTCGAGCGCCGCTTCGGCATGGCGCCCTCCCTGTTCCGCGAGATGCACGCCGCCGCTTAAGCGCCGTTATTCCGGTTAAATCCCGTTATTGTTTAATTGCGCGGGGGGTGTGGCCGAATCGGAGACAAATCGCCTGAAACCCTTATGCCATCGGTATCCGAGATGTCTCAGGATTTGGAGACACACAGGGGTCAACTTTTTGAGCGAGCTCTAGCGCCGGGGCAGATGGTGTCCGACCCGGGCCTCGAGCAGGCGGACCAGCGCCGGGTCCATGAACCCGTATTTGTCGGGAATATCGAGGCAGACGACGCGCTTGGATTTCAAGCTGGCGCGAAAGCGCTGTTGCAGCTTGGTGCGATGGGTCTTTTCCATCACGAAGATCACGTCCGCCCACTCGACCAGTTCCGGCGTGAGCGGCGTGTCGGCGTCGCTGTTGGTTCCCGCGGAGGCGACTTCGAGGTCGGGGCGCAGCGAGAAGACCTGCTCGGCAGTCGGGCTCCGCAGCCGGTTCTGGCTGCAGATGAAGAGGACGTTCTTCAACGCCTACTTCCCGCCGGTGCCGCTCATGGTCTCGATCATCCAGGCATGGCGGCGGTCCATCTCGTCGATCGCGGCCTTGTGCTCGGGGCTCTCCGAGCAAGCCGCAAGCTGCAGGGCGAGCAGGAGCGCCAGGAAAGGGAGCTGTTTCACGCGGTGGTCTGCAAGGCGGCGCTGTGATTGCGCTGCATGCGTTCGAGGCTGTCATCGTTGCTGGTCGAGACGCAGCCGGCGAGCAGGGCGGCGAGGGCAATGCACACGAGCGCAAGTCTGAAGGACATGATGGCCTCCTAACGCTGCATCTTCATCCGGAAACTACCGATGACCAGGGCGCTGCCGCAGAAGGCGGCGGCGAGCCAGAGGGCGGCATGCGCGGCCGCGTTGGCGTTGCTGCCGCCGCCGGAGAAATTGAACAGGCCGAACACGACCGCGACCAGGGCCGCGCCCATCGTCTGGCCGAGCGTGCGGGCGGTGGCGAGGAGGCCGCCGGCGCTGCCGCTCTTCTCGCGCGGCACCGCGTTCATCATCAGCCGGTTGTTGGGCGAGGCGAAGACGCCGAAGCCCGCGCCGCACAGGACCAGCCGCCACATCACATTGGCGCTCGAGGGGTCGGGCGGCAGTAGCGCCGTCAGCACGAGGCCGGAGGTCATGAGGCTGAGGCCGATCGCGCCAAGCACGCCCGCGTGGAAGCGGTCGGCCAGGCGGCCCGCGATCGGGGCCACGGCGGCCAGCGCCAGCGGCCAGGCCGTGAGCAGGATGCCGGTCTCCGCGGCGCTGCGGCCCAGCACAGTATGGAAGAAGAAGGGCAGGCTCACGAAGGCCAGTCCTTGTGCCGCGAAGGTGCAGACCATCGTCGTGATCGACAGCGAGAAGATCGGACGCTTGAATATCTGGACCGGCATCATCGGGTCGGCGATCCGGGTCTGGCGCCAGACGAACAACGTGCCCATCGCCGCCGAGACGACCAGTTCGGAGGTGATGGTCGCGGCCGAGTGCCCGTGCGCCAGACCGTCGATGGCGAAGATCAGCAGGCCGAAGGTGATGCCCGACATAATCGCCGACAGGAAGTCGAAGGGGCGGTGCACATGGGTCGTGCGTGGCAGATACCGCTCGCCCAGCAGGAAGGAGATGATGCCCAGCGGGACATAGACGCCGAACAGGTACGGCCACGTCGTGATCTCGAGCAGGGCCGCGCCGATCGAGGGACCGACCGCCATCGAGGTCGCCACGACGGTGGTGTTGAAGCCCAGGCCGCGGCCCAGCATGTTGCGCGGATAGATGGCGCGCACGAGCGCGGGCTGGATCGCCATGATGCCGGCGCCGCCGAGACCCTGCGCGGTGCGCGCCACCAGCAGCCAGCCGAGAGACGGCGACAGTACGCAGCCCAGCGAGGCGATGCAGAACAGCACGAGGCCCGCGCGATAGACGTGGCGGTAGCCCACGATGTCTGCCAGAGCCGCCACCGGCAGCAGGCAGATCATGATCGCGATCTGGTAGGTGTTGACGATCCAGATCGAGTTGGCGGCACTGATGTCCAGATCGTGCGCGATGTAGGGCAGCGCGAGGTTGGTGATCGAGTTGTTGAGCACCGCCATCGACAGGCCGATCGTGATCGTGGCCACGGCGAAGACGCGCGGCAGGCCCGGCGGCATGCCGTCGTAGGAAGTCTCGACCGGTTTGACTGTCTCTGTAACGCTACGCGAGTCGGGCATCTTCTATTGCGGCACCGTCATATGGTCGCCGCCGATGGTCGTGCGTTGCATCAGACGCTTGTGCTTCGTCGCATCGTAGTAGGTCGCGCGATGGAGAACCGCGCGATTGTCCCACACGATCACGTCACCCTCGCGCCAGGCGTGGGACATCATGAACTCGGGCTGTTCGGCGCGATAGGCGAGCTCGTAGAGGATCGCCTTGCCGATCGGCGCGGGCCAGTCGACGATGTGCCCGGCATGGGCGCCGATATAGAGCGCGCGGCGGCCGTTGATCGGATTGTCCTGGAATAGGCGCTGCTTGACGGGCGGCAGCTCGGCCAGTGACTTGGCGCTCAGGATGCCCTTCTGCACGCGGTCCCGCGAATAGGCGAGCGCGTGCTCGGCGACCAGCGGATGGATCGTCGCCTGCAGCGCCGGCGGCAGCGCATTCCACGCCGCGCGCATGTTGAGGAATTCGGTGTTGCCTCCCTCGGGCGGGCAGATGCGCGCCGTCAGGATCGAGCACAGCGACGGCGTCTTCTTGAAGGAGGAGTCGGAGTGCCAGAAGTAGTTGGCCTTTTGGTAAATCATGCGCATGTCGTCGTTCGGGATCGGCTTGCCGGTCTCGATGTCGAGGTTCGACTGGCGCGCGAACTTGGTGCCGGCGGCGGGATTGGCGCTGAGCGTGGTCTCGCAGTTGCCCCACAGGTCGGAGAAGGCGACCTGCTTGTCGTCGTCCATCGGCTGGTCGCGGAACACCAGCACCGAATGTTCCTCGAAGGCGGCGCGGATCGGGCCGAACTCGCGCGGGCTGAGCGGCCGGGTGATGTCGATGCCGGAGACTTCCGCGCCGAACAGCGGATGGAGCTTGGTGACGGTGATCGGACCTGTGTTGCGCATTGGAAGCCTCAATCGACGATCGCTTGATAGGACAGCACGCGCAGCTCTCGCCGGATCGGGTAGGTCGAGGACGGCATCAGCTGGGTCAGCAGCACGACCGCCATGTCCTCCTTGGGATCGATCCAGAAGGCCGTAGAAGCAGCACCTCCCCAGGCATATTCGCCGGGCGTGCCGAGAATCTGCGCCTTCGCCGGATCGAGCATGACCGAGAAGCCCAAGCCGAAGCCGATGCCGAGATAGGTCGACTCCGAGAAGCGCGGGGCTCCCATGTCGCCCATGTCGCCCTTGAGGTGGTTCGAGGTCATCAGCTCGACCGTCTTCTTGCCCAAGAGCCGCACGCCGTCGAGCTCGCCTTTGTTCAGCATGAACTTGCAGAAGCGCAGGTAGTCGGCCGCCGTCGAGACCAGGCCGCCGCCGCCCGAGTTCACCGTGCGCGGCGCGAGGTAGCGGCTCTTGGCCGGATCGTCGAGCAGCTTGAGCTTGCCGTCGGCCGCGGCGCTGTAGTTCGCGGCAAAGCGATCGTGCTTCTCGGCCGGCACGTGGAAGTCGGTGTCGATCATGCCGAGCGGCTTGATCACCTTCTCAAGGAGATACTTTTCGAACGGCTGGCCCGAGATCACCTCGACGAGGTAGCCCAGCACGTCGGTCGAGATGCTGTAGTTCCACGCCTTGCCGGGCTGGGCGATCAGCGGAAGCTTCGCTGCGGCCTCGACGACCTCCTTGAGGGTCGCGGTCGAGGTCTGGAAGTCGACGCCGCCTTCCTTGGCGCGATAGAGCGCGTCGACGGCGTTGGTCTCCATCATGCCGTAGGTCAGGCCGGAGGTGTGCGTGAGCAAGTCGCGGAACGTGATGTCGCGCTCGGCCGGCACCAGGTCCATCTTGCCGCGGCTGCCGCCCATGAAGACGCGCTGGTTGGCGAACCCTGGAATGAACTTCGAGATCGGGTCATCGAGCTGAAAGCGGCCCTCTTCGTAAAGCATCATGATCGCCGTCGAGGTGAGCGGCTTGGTCATGGAGTAGATGCGGAAGATCGTGTCGGGACGGATCGCCTTGCCGCGCTCGACGTCGGCCTTGCCGTAGGTCTCGGCGAAGGCGAGCTGGCCCTTGCGCATGACGCAGACGATCATGCCGGGGAGCTTGCCGCTGTCGACCCAGCCCTTCATCCAGGTGCCGATGCGGCCAAGCCGCTGAGCGGAAAGCCCGACCTGTTCGGGGGCGGTGAGCGGCAGGGTGTCCATGGCGATCCTCCTCGGTGGGACGCTAGATTAGCGCAGTAAATCGTGGCCAGACACGCCAGAAACGGGAGGGACAATGGCAAGATTGTGCGAGGGACGGGTAGCGATCGTGACCGGCGGCGCCCGGGGCGTGGGCCGCGAGCATTGCCTGATGCTGGCCGAGAACGGCGCAAAGGTCGTGGTCAACGACCTGGGCGGCGATCGCGCGGGCAAGGGCAACGACGTGGGCCCCGCTCAACAGGTCGTGAACGAGATCAAGGCCAGGGGCGGCGAGGCGGTCGCCAATGGCGACGACGTGTCGGACTGGAACGGTGCCAAGCGCATGATCGACCAGGCGGTGTCCGCCTTCGGCAAGCTCGATGCGCTTGTGTTGAATGCCGGCATCCTGCGCGACCGCATGCTGGTCAACATGAGCGAGGACGAGTGGGATGCCGTGATCAAGGTGCATCTCAAGGGCACCTTTGCACCGGCGCGGCATGCCGCGGCCTACTGGCGCGACCAGGCGAAAGCAAAAGGCGGCCCGGTCGACGCGCGCATCGTCACGACCACCTCGGTGTCGGGCATCTACGGCAACATCGGCCAGACCAACTATGGCGCCGCGAAAGCCGGGATCGCGTCGTTCACCGTCATCGCCGCGCGCGAGCTTGGCCGCTATGGCGTCACGGTGAACTCGATCTCGCCCAGCGCCTTCACGCGCATGACCGAAGACCTGCGCGAATATTCGGAAGAGGACAAGAAGCGCCGCGATCCGAAGTGGATCGCGCCCGTGGCGACCTGGCTGGTGAGCGAAGAGAGCCGCGAGGTCACGGGCCGCGTGTTCCAGGCGGGCAACGGCATCTTCGCCGTGGCCGAGGGCTGGCACAAAGGCCCGACGGTCGACCAGATCATGGACCCGCGCCAGGCCGGCAAGGTGCTGCTCGAGATCGCCCAGAAGGCCCGCAAGAATGCGGGCATGAACGGCCTCGACCTCGATTGAGGCGTCTGATGTCGTCCCAGTGCGTCAGCGCGAGGCCCACGATACGCCTGCACGCGCGTCACGGAACGTTCGCCAATGCACAAAGGCTGACTCGGAAATTTCTACAACCTGAGTGTGAAAGGACGATCTTCGTGATCGTTTTCCGTTTGCTCTCTTCGCGGTCATAAGTTCATCACGCCCTAACCCCGACGATCTCCGCTATAAGCGAGATGTGTGGGAAGTGGGACGGGCTAGAGGCTCCCGGCGTGTGTGCTTGCGCCGTTCCATTGGCCTGTCCCACGCGCTCGGCCGTATGCGAGATGCGGCTGACGTCCGACCCGCACGCGGGTCTCGGATGGAGTGCACATGGGGCTTAGAAAGTCGCTCCACGAGCGTATGTTCGGCCAACGGTTTCGTGAAAGTCACGACGGCGGTGCAACGGTTCTGAGCCCACCGCAGGCCGGGGGTCTGCCTGATGCTGCCGCCAGAGCGACGGCGGCTGGGCCAGGCGACGCGGTGCGATACCTGGCCATCGTCGCTGCGACGATCGTCGTGACGTCGTCGGCGTACGTTGCGGCGCTAGATCTGCTGGAGCTCGGCAAAATGCGGCCGCCGCCGGCGTTAAGCAACAGCCTTTGCCTCGACGCGAAGCTCGAATACCTGCGGGATAACCCGCCGGTGGTGCCGACCCATCTGATCATCGGCTCCTCCATCAGCTGGCGCAACATCGACGCCGCGGCGATCGTCCGGGCCAATGGTGAGGCACGACCGCTGAACGGCGGATTTTGCGGGCTTCGCATGAATCAGACGGCGTTCGTGACCCGCTTCCTCCTCGAGCGCTATCCGTCGATTTCGGATCTGCTCCTGTTGCTCGATCCGCTGGACATGAGTGCGTGCCACGTTGTGAAGAGCGAGGTTTTCGACCCGCAGGACGCAGCGGCTTACCTGTCCGGTGCCGCCGAGCTCAAGTATTACTTCAGATACTTCGATCCGTATTCCCTGTTGGGAAATGCCATTCATCTGAAGGAACGCAAGGCCGACCTGATACCGGCCGATCCGCTGGTTTTCACGCAATATGGCGACGGTCCGCTCGGCGTCGCTCCCTGGCAGGGCATCCAATACGGTCGATCGGAAGCTCTCGATCCCAAGTGCCAGCGGGCATTGGCCGACCTTGCGAAGGATGTTTCGGCGAGTGGTCGAAAACTTCTTGTCGTCACCATGCCGGTGCTGCCGGAATGGTCGAAGCAGTTCGACCCGCGCGGGTCGGTCCGACACCAACTTGCCGATGCCATCCATCTGGCGGTGCAGGGGACTTCGGCCGGCTTCTGGGATGCGTGGACCACCGAAAGTCTGCCGCTGGATGGCTACGTCGATGCCTATCATCTTCGCTGGAATGCGGCGCGTCGGTTCACCGAGCGGCTCATCGGGGCGACCGGCTTTGGCATGCGCGACCACTGAGGAGCGCCGGCATGCTGTTCAACTCCTCGATCTTCCTTTTTGGCTTCCTGCCGACGACGCTCGCGGGTTTCTTCGGCTTGGGAATGCTCGGGTATCGAAAGGCCGCCATGGTCTGGCTGAGCCTCGCGTCTCTCGTGTTCTACGCCTGGTGGAACGTCGGCAACCTGTTCCTTCTGCTCGCGTCGATCGGCGTCAATTTCGCCCTGGGGCAAGCGCTGGCGCGCCGCAAATCCAAGCCGCTGCTGATTGCCGGCATCGCGCTTAATCTGGCCGCCCTCGGCTACTACAAATACGCCGGCTTCCTGGTCACGACGGTCGATGCCGCGACGCATCTTGGCCTGCCGATTCCCCACATCGTGCTGCCGCTGGCGATTTCCTTCTACACGTTCCAACAGATTGCGTACCTGTGCGACTCGCATGACGGTCTCGCGGATGGCTCGAGTTTCATCAACTACTTCGCCTTCATCACCTTCTTTCCGCACCTGATCGCCGGACCGATCACTCACCACAAGGAGATAATGCCGCAATTCGGCCAGTCGGAGATTTTTCGCCCCCAGCCGCAGGTCATGGCCATCGGCATCACGATGTTCGTGATCGGGTTGTTCAAGAAGGTGATGATTGCGGACACGATCGCGACCTACGCCAACCCCGTCTTCGACGCGGCGCAGCAGGGCGATGCGTTGACCATGTCGCAGTCGTGGGGCGGCGCGCTGGCCTACACCCTTCAGATCTACTTCGACTTCTCCGGTTACTCCGACATGGCCATCGGGCTGGGGCTTCTGTTCGGCATCCGCCTGCCATTCAACTTCGATTCGCCCTTGAAGGCGACCAGCATCATCGACTACTGGGCGCGCTGGCACATGACGCTCACACGCTTCGTCACGGCCTACATCTACAATCCGATCACAATGCGGATCAGCCGCCGGCGCATGCAGGCCGGCAAGCCGATGCCCAAGCGGGGCCGCATGTCCGCCGGAGCCTTCGCCGCGCTGGTCGCGTGGCCGACCATGCTGGCGTTCCTGATCATCGGGCTCTGGCATGGTGCCGGGTGGCAGTTCGCCGTCTTCGGGCTGATCCACGGCGTCTATTTGGCGTCCAACCACGCATGGCGTCTCCACAAGAAATCACGGGGCTGGGAACGATACGACGACCGGCTGATCGTGATCGTTCCATCGGCTCTGCTGACGTTGGCGTGCGTCGTCGTTGGACTTGTGTTTTTTCGCTCCCCGGACATCGACGCGGCGCTGCGGTTCATTGCGGCCATGCTGGGCGTCAATGGCATCGGCTTGCAGAGAACGGCGCTCTTTTCGGTCGACCAGATCAAGTTGACGGCCATCTTGCTGGCAATCGTCTGGCTGTTCCCGAACAGTCAGGAGTGGCTGCGCAATTTCCCGACCGGGCTGGGCGATATCCGCGAACAGGGCAAACGGCAGATCCAGGCTCTGCGAGGTGTCGTGACCTGGCGGCCCTCGCCCGGGTTCGCGGTGGCGCTTGGCGTGCTGGGCTTCTTCGCCGTGGCCAAGGCGGTGTCGATGGCTCCAGCCGAATTCATCTACTTCAACTTCTAGCGGCGCCGCCGCAAGGGAGCGCGCAATGATGTTCGATCATCTCGGTGTCGTCGTTCCGGACCTGGCGCACGGGCGGGCCATGCTCTCCGGTGCGTTGGGCATCCGGCGCTGGACAGCGGAATTCGACGATCCGTTGAACGACGTGTTCGTGCAATTCGGGCAGTGCAAGAGCGGCATGTGCTACGAGGCGATTGCGCCGCGTTCTCCCGCAAGCCCGGTGCGGAATGCCCTGAAGAAGCATGTGAACATCCTGAACCACGTGGCGTACAGGGTCGGTGGGCTCGCTTGTGAGGCGGCACGGCTGGAGCAATCCGGGTTCAGGGCGATCGGAGAGGCACGCCCGGCGATCGCCTACGACAATCACAAGATCCAGTTCTTCATGAACGCCGACATGTTCATGGTCGAATTGATCGAGGCCCCGGCGCACCGCCACTCCTATGTCGAGCAGGCGTGAGTTTGCAGCCGACCGAAATCCATGCGCTGAAAAAAGGAGAATGCAATGCCCACGACCGATGACATCTACGAGCGCCTCGGCTCGATCTTTCGCGATGTGCTCGACGACGACGACCTCACCCTGCGTGCCGAGACGACGGCCAAGGACGTCAAGGGCTGGGATAGCATAACCAACGTCCAGCTCATGCTCAGTATCGAACGCGAGTTCGGCGTGCCGATTTCGGCGGGGCGGATGCAGGCGTTGCACTGTATCGGCGACCTGGTCTCCCTGATCGAGGGCGCCAGGGTCAGGGCGTAGCGGGTTCAGAAATCGGATTCGAGGAGGCTCATTTGTTCGACGACCTGTTCGAAAAGCTTGCGTGGCTTCCCGCCGCTCCGGCCGACTTCAAGGAGCGGGTCCGCAACCTGGCGACCGCGGACAGCCCGGGCCGCGAGGCGCGCGCGCTCTCCCTGCATGCGCTCGACGCCGTGGGCCTTCGCCGGCTGGCGAACGCCGTCGCGGGCTTGAGCGGCTCCGGGCGGGCGTTGACCCCGCTTACGCCCTTCAAGCTCGGCGTTCTCGGCAACGGCACGTTGGACATAATCGTCCCGGCGCTCGTCGCGAGCGCCCTGCGCCACGGCATCGCCCTCGAGTGCGTGACGGTGCCTTACGGGCTCCATGCCCAGGAAATTCTCGATCCGGCGTCCTCGATCAATCAGGCGAAGTGCGACGCGGTGCTGCTTGCCCTCGATGCGCGGGCGTTGCCGCTGCGGCCGGCGCAGGACGCGGCGGACGCACTGGCCATCGCCGCGGCGGCAGTGAAGCTGATCGACGGCTATCGCGAGGCGCTCCGGGCCCACAGCGGCACGACCTGCATCGTCCAGACCCTGGCGGCATTCCCCGACGCGCTGTTCGGCAGCGCCGACCGCAGGATCGCGGCCTCGCCGCGCTACCTCGCCGATGCCTTCAATCGCGAATTGCTCGCGAGACTCGAGGGCACGCCCGACGTCGTGCTCGATGTGGCCGGGCTGGCGGAAATCGTCGGTTTGGCGCGCTGGCATTCGCCCGCGCAGTGGAACCTGGCCAAGCTGCCGTTCGCCTACGACTATGTGCCTCTCTATGCCGACCATGTCGGCAGGTTGCTCGGCGCCATGCGCGGCAAGTCGCGTCGCTGCCTGGTGCTCGACCTCGACAACACGCTATGGGGCGGAGTCATCGGCGACGATGGGCTGGAGGGGATCGCCATCGCCGAAGGTGACGCAGTGGGCGAGGCGTTTCGGGCGGTCCAGAGACTGGCGCTGGATCTGCGCGGGCGTGGGGTCGTCCTGGCGGTCTCCTCGAAGAACGACGACGCGATCGCCCGCCGTGCATTCCGCGATCATCCCGAAATGCTGCTGCGCGAGCAGCAGTTTGCCGTATTCCAGGCAAACTGGAGCGACAAGGCGAGCAACATCAAGGCCATCAGCGAGGAGCTCTCGTTGGGGCTCGAATCGTTCGTGTTCCTCGACGACAATCCGGTCGAGCGGGCCCTGGTGAGGGAGATGCTGCCCGAAGTGGCGGTGCCGGAGCTGCCGCCCGATCCGGCGTTCTATGCCCGCACCCTTTCTGCGGCAGGGTACTTCGAGAGTACGACCTTCTCGGGCGAGGACCGGCAGCGCGCCGCTTTCTACGAGAAGGATGCCCAGCGCGTCGCCCTCAAGAAGACCGTCGGCGATGTCGAGGCATACCTCGCGTCGCTCGGCATGGAGATCCACTTTGCGCCGTTCGACGAGATCGGCCGCTCCCGCATCGTCCAGCTCATCAACAAATCGAACCAGTTCAACCTGACGACGAAGCGCTACTCGGAGGCCGAGGTTGCCGCTCTCGAGCGGGATCCCGCCTGCTTGACGCTGCAAGTCCGATTGACCGACGTCTTCGGCGACAATGGCATGATCAGTGTCGTGATCTGCCGCCCCGGCGGCGACGACAGCTGGGACATCGACACCTGGTTGATGAGCTGCCGCGTGCTCGGACGGAGCGTCGAGCAGATGGTCCTGCGAGAGCTCGTCCTGCGGGCGCGTGAGCGCGGCGTCTCGAGGCTCGTCGGCCGCTATGTGCCCAGCGGGCGCAACCAGATGGTCAGCGCACACTACGCCAAGCTCGGCTTTGCGCCGACCGACAAGGAAGGTGTCTGGTTCCTGGATGTCGATGTCCAGGAGCCCGCCGCGACGATGAAGATCCTCCGCCGCGGAGAAGCGATCGCGGCCTGAACGTCAGGCCAGCTTCAATCCGACGATGCCCGCAACGATCAGCGCGATCGAGACGATGCGCATGGCCGAGGCGGAATCGCCGAATGCCAGGACGCCCACGGTGAAGGCACCGACGGCGCCGATCCCGGTCCACACCGCGTAGGCGGTGCCCATCGGGATGACGCGCTGCGCCAGCAGAAGGAGCGCGCCGCTGGCCGCCATGCAGGCAATGGCGAACGCAATGAACAGCGGTCGGGCGCCATTTTCCGTCCAGCCAAGCTTCAGCCCGACGGGCCAGCCGATCTCGAAAACCCCAGCCATTGCGAGATAAAACCAGGCCATCGTTTTTCCCCTCGTTCAGAGCTTCGCCAACGTCGCGAGCACCCTGGCCTGTGGCCAGGCAAAGCCCCCGACGCTTTCGTAGGCGCGCATGGCGCGCAGCACGAGATGATCGGCGCGCGCCGGTCCCACGATCTGGATGCCGACGGGAAGACCCGCCTCGGTCAGTCCGGCTGGCATGGAGGCCGCCGGCGCGCCGGTCAGGTTGAAGGGCAGGGTGTAGGGCGCGCCCTTGGTCCAGCGCGGGAAGGCGTCGGAGTTGTAGAGCGTGTCGACCGGCGGCGCGGCGGTCGGCGTGACCGGCGAGAGCAGCAGGTCGTACTGGCGGTGCCACAGCGCCATGTCGCGCGCGAGCTTGGACTTGGCCTCGTAGGCCTTGGCATAGTCCGGCAGGGTGACGGCAAGACCTTGCTCAGCGAGCGCGCGGAAGCCCGGGTCGAGCTTGCCGTGGAGCTGCGTCGGGATCTGGCGCAGGCGCACGCCGAAGCTGCCGCTCCACAACGCCGCGAACGACTCTTTCAGCGGCGCGATCAGCGGGCCGACCTCCTCGACATGCGCGCCCAGTTCCTCGAAGCGCTTGGCCGCCTTCTCGACCAGCGCGCGCACCTCGGGATCAGCCTTCACATGGCCAAAGTCGAGGCTGAGGCCGATCTTCCAGCCGCGCACGCCCTCGTCGAGGCCGACCGTGTAGTCGCGATGTTCCGCCGGCAGCGAGCGCCAGTCGCGCTCATCGGGGCCGGCCGTGACGTTCAGCACCAGCGCCGTGTCGAGCACGCTGCGCGCCAGCACGCCCTGGCTGATCACGTCGGCGAAGGGCGAGTCGGCGGGATACTGCGGGATGCGGCCATAGCTCGGCTTCAGCCCGACGAGACCGGTGTGGGCGGCAGGGATGCGGACCGAGCCGCCGCCATCGTTGCCGTGGTTGAACGGATTGACGCCCGCAGCGGTGAGTGCGGAGGCGCCGCCCGACGAGCCGCCGGGCGAGTGCTTCGTGTTCCACGGGCTGCGCGTCGTGCCCTGCAGCGGCGAATCGGTCAGCGCCTTCCATCCGAACTCCGGCGTCGTGCTCTTTCCGATCAGCGGCAGGCCGGCCTTGCGGAAGCGCTCGGTGACGGCCGCATCCTCCGCAGCCGGCGTCTCGTCGGTGGAGTGGCTGCCGTAGCGCGTCGGCCATCCTTCGGCGGGCGTAGTGTCCTTGATCGAAGTAGGGACACCGTCGAGCGGCGACAGCGGCTTGCCCTTCTTCCAGCGCGCTTCCGAGGCCTTGGCCGCGGTCAGCGCACCGGCGCGGTCGATCAGGACGAAAGTGTTCAAATGCGGCTGGAGATTTTCTGCGCGATCGAGCGTGGCATTCACGACATCGACAGGCGATAATTCGGCTCTGGCATAGGCCCGGCCGAGTTCCGAGGCCGTAAGCCAGACAGTGTCGTCAGTCATGCGTGGTTGCCCGTTTCCTGCAAAATTCGTTTCATCCAAAGTATGCCGCGCCGGCAGACGCCGTAATAGAGGAGCTTTGCGTATCGTGGAAATGATCGGTTCCATCATCTCGGGCGTGGTCTCGATCGGTCTCGGCTTCTATTTCGGACGGCTGTGGGCGCCGGGGGCGAGCTGGGCCCTGTTGATCGGCGCCATGTGCGGTGGTGTCTGTGCCCTGCTGTTCTTCGGCGCGACCGTGCTGATCGGCCAGCTGGCACCCGGCACGCTCGATCCCAAGAAGATCGGCCACTGGTTCTCGATCCTCCTCTTCGCCGCCCCGGTCACGGGCGCCGTCGGTTCGTTCCTCGGCTATCGCCGTTCTCCCGAGTTCCAGCAGGACTGATGGTGCGCTAGGCTCGTGCCCAACCATCAAAGCGCACGCATAAGGGGAGCGCCATGACCGAAGTGAAGCTGGGCGCCGCCACGGCGATCCGCATCGAGGAAAGTTACGAACCCAACTTCGACGCCAAGGTCTTTTTCCCCGACTGGACTCCCGACGTCGTGCGCGAGCACAAGAGATGGCTGGCGCCCAATCACTACGACGAGGCCTCAGGCTGGCTCAAGCTCAGCATCCATAGCTGGCTGCTCAAGATCGGCGGCAAGACCATCCTGATCGACACCTGCGTCGGCAACCACAAGCCGCGCAAGCACCGGCCGAAGTGGGACATGATGAACACGCCCTATCTCGACCGGCTGAAGGCCGTGGGCGTAACGCCGGACCAGGTCGACATGGTGATGTGCACCCATCTGCACGTCGACCACGTCGGCTGGAACACCAGGCTCGACGACGGCCGCTGGGTGCCGACGTTCAAGAACGCGAAGTACGTCTGGAGCCAGGAAGACTTCGACTTCTACAAGACGCTCGACGCCGATCCGCAGAAGGGCCCGGCCAACGGCGGCTCGTTCCGCGATTCCGTCCTGCCCGTCGTCGAGGCGGGGCTGGTGAAGATGGTCAAGGGCGCGGCCGAGCTCGAGGACGGCCTCAGGATCACGCCGGCGCCCGGCCACACGCCCGGCACGATCCGCATCGAATTCGAATCGAAGGGCGAGAAGGCGCTGTTCTGCGGCGACATCCTGCACCACGCGCTGCAGATCTATCATCCGGAGTGGAACAGCTTCGCCTGCCTCGACCAGGACAACGCCCGCAAGAGCCGCCGTGCGGCCATCGAGCATTGCGCGGGAACCGGCGCGCTCCTGATGCCCTGCCATTTCGGCGCGCCGTTCCACTGCCACATCGACCACAAGGGAAGCGGATTCGCGCCGCGCTTCGCCGCCAACTTCTGAAGGAGAGAATGTCAATGATCTATGAAATGCGTGTCTACCGCTGCCTGCCGGGCCGTCTGCCGGCGTTGATGAACCGCTTCGCCACCATCACGCTGAAGCTGTGGGAGAAGCACGGCATCAAGCAGGCCGGCTTCTTCACCACGGTGGTGGGCGAGTCCAACCAGGACCTGACCTATTTCCTGGCCTGGGAGTCGCTTGCCGACCGCGAAAAGAAATGGGCGGCCTTCCAGTCCGATCCAGAATGGATTTCCAAGCGCGCCGAGACCGAGAAGGACGGCCAGATCGTGCTCACGATCGTGAACCAGCTGCTTCAGCCGACGGCGTTCTCGTCGGTCAAATAGTCATGTGGACCGCGGGCTTCCAGCCCGCTCATGATTCGGCGCATTCACATGCGCCTTGAGCGCGCAGGATGCGCGCGGTCCATTTGAGTCATTCAGCCTTGAGGCCCGCGTCGTTGGCGACGCGGGTCCATTTGGCCAGATCGTCGGCGACGTACTTCGCGAATTCCTGCGGGCTGCCAAACTGCGGGTCGGCGCCGAGATCGGCGAACTTTCTGGCGATCTCCGGCGAGCGGATGGTTGCGTCCACGGCGTCGTGCAGCTTGGTCGTGAGCTGCGGCGCAGCACCTGCCGGCAGGAAGATGCCGTAGGAGATCGCGGCTTCGTAGCCGGGCAATCCCGATTCGGCGATGGTCGGAATGTCGGGCGCCGCAACGGAACGCGCGCTGCCGGTCTGGCCGAGCGCCCGCAGCTTGCCCGACTTCACGTGCGGCAGCGCCGTCGACAGGCCGCCGAAATAGATGTCGACCATGCTGGCCATCAGGTCGGCCATCGCAGGACCCCCGCCCTTGTAGGGCACGTGCACGATATCGAGCTTGCCCAGCGACTTGAAGAGCTCGAGCGCCAGATGCGTGGCGCCGCCCGCGCCGGCCGACGCGCCGTTGAGCTTGCCGGGTTTCTCGCGCGACAGTTTCAGCAATTCCTCGACGTTCCTGGCGGGAAGATCGGGCCGCACGACCAGCAGCATCGGATTGATGCCGACCGGCGCCACGGCCACGAAGTCCTTGCGCACGTCGTAGGGCAGGCTCTTGTTGAGCGCGGCCGCGACCGTCGTCGAGCCGTTGGAGCCCAGCATGAAGACGCTGCCGTCGGGCGCGGTCTTGGCCACCGAGGCCGCGGCGATCTCGCCGTTGGCGCCGGCGCGGTTCTCGACCACGACGTTGCGGCCCAGCCGCTCGCCGATGCCGGGCGCGATGATGCGCGTCAGCAGATCGTTCGGACCGCCCGGTGGAAAGCCCACCACCATGCGCAGCGGCTTGTCGGGGAAATCCACAGCCTGGGCGTGCGCGCGCGTGATGAAAGGTGCGGAGGCAATTCCGCTGAGAAGAGTGCGACGAGTGAGGGTGATCATCGAAGAGAGTATGATGCTGCCCATGGCACTCGCGCAAACCAGGCATGGTGCATTGCACTACGAAACGCTGGATCACACGGTGGCGTGGTACACGCCCGGCCTGCCGGTCCTGTTCCATCACGGTATCGGCTCGAGCGCCGCATTGTGGCGCGGCTGGACGCCCGCGCTGGTCGATCGCCATCCGCTCACCAGCTTCGACATGCGTGGCTGTGGCCGTTCGCATATCCCCGGTCCCGATTTCAAATGGTCGCTCGATCTGATGGTCGAGGATATGTTTGCCGTGGCCGATGCCGCGGGCCTCGCGCGCTTCCATCTGGTGGGCGAATCGATCGGCGGCACGGTGGCGCTGGCCGCCGCGCTCGCGCGGCCCGACCGGATCGCCACGCTCACCGTCAGCAACGGCGCGCATCTCGGCGCCACCTTGGGCCGGGTCCATGCCTGGAAGAAGCAGCTCGACGAAGGCGGCGAGAAGGGCTGGTCGCGCGACTTCATGCCCGATCGCTTCCATCCCGGTGCGGTCGATCCCGAGCGCTGGGCCTGGTTCGAGGAGCAGCAGGCAATGTGGCCGCGCGATTCCATCCTCAATGCCCTGGGCGTCCTGGTCGGCGCCGATCTCACGCCCCGATTGAGTGAAATTAGTTGCCCGGTCCTGCTGCTCCATCCCGACGGCAGCCCGTTCATTCCGGTGCCGGTGATGGCCGAGCTGCACCGCCTGCTGCCGACCTCGCAACTCAATGTTTTCGGCCATTCTCGCCACGGCCTGCCGTTCAGCCATGCGCGGGAATGCGCCACGATGTTTCGCTCTTTTCTCGACTCCCGCGGAGCGGGCTGATATCCGTTTTCCCAATCGTCCGTCCTGGAGGCGGATGAAAAACAACGTATGGGGAAACGATGAGACGCGTACTGGCTGGCGCTGTGGCGCTTGCGATTGCCTTTTCGGCTGCTCCGGGCTTTGCCCAGGACAAGCTCAACGTCTGGTGGGTCAAGGGCTTCTACAAGTCCGAGGACGACGCGCTCTACGCCGCGATCAAGAAGTACGAGGCCAAGACCGGCGTGAAGGTCGAGCTCTCGCAATACGCCATCCAGGACATGAACGCGAAGTCGGTCGCCGCGCTCGACGCCGGCACCGTTCCCGACATCGCCTATTCCGACACCTACGATGTGCAGACCGCCGGCAAGTGGGCGTTCGACGGCAAGCTGGAAGATCTTTCCGACGTGCTCACGCCGATGAAGGATCGCTTCGAGCCGGTCGCGCTCTCGACGGCCTTCCTCTACAGCGACAAGGCCAAGAAGAAGGCCTACTACGCCTTCCCGATCAAGCAGCAGACGCTGCACATCCAGTATTGGAAGGACATGCTGGCCCAGGCCGGCTTCAAGGAAAGCGACATCCCGGGCACGTGGAAGGAGTATTGGTCCTTCTGGTGCGACAAGGTCCAGCCCGGCATCCGCAAGGCCACCGGCCAGCGCCTGTTCGGCACCGGCTTCCCGATGGGCGTGGAGTCGACCGACTCCTTCCAGTCGTTCCTGAGCTGGGTCGACGCCTACAACGTCAAGCTGGTGGACGATGACGGCAAGCTGCTGGTCAGCGATCCGAAGGTGAAGGCGGGCCTCGTGAGCGCGCTCACCGACTACACCCAGCCCTACATCAAGGGCTGCACGCCGCCGTCGTCGACGACCTGGAAGGATCCCGACAACAACGTCGCCTTCCACAACAAGACGACCGTGATGACGCACAACTACACGATCTCGATCGCCGCCAAGTGGCTCGACGACGCCAACAACGAGTCGCTGACCGCCGAGCAGCGTGCCGCCGGCAAGAAGGCCTATGAGGAGCTGATCGCCACCTCGGGCTTCCCCAAGAAGCCGGACGGCTCGCCGATGACCTACCGCACCTCGGTGAAGGTCGGCGTGATCTTCGAGGCCTCGAAGAACAAAGCGAAGGCCAAGGAGTTCCTGACGTTCCTGATGCAGGAGGACAATCTCCGTCCCTACGTCGAGGGCGCGCTCGGCCGCTGGTTCCCGGTGCTCAAGGCGAGCCAGGAGAGCCCGTTCTGGCAGGCCGATCCGCACCGCAAGGCCGTTTACAACCAGTTCAAGGCCGGCACTTTGCCGTTCGAGTTCACCAAGAACTGGAAGTTCACGATCCTGAACAACGAGAACGTCTGGGCCAAGGCGATGAACCGCGTGGTGAACGAGAAGGTCTCCGTGGACAAGGCGGTCGACGAGCTGATCGCCCGCATCAAGGAAGTCGCCGGCTGACGTCTGCTGCTTTTGGGTAAGCGTACATGACGGCAACGACCACCATCGACGCAGCGGCCCGCCGGGACACCCCCCGGCGGGCCGGCTTTGCGTTGTCGCAGAAGCAGGCCTGGAGCCTGCTTTTCGTGGCGCCCTATGTCGCGATCTTCCTGGGGTTCGTCGTCTTCCCGGTGGGCTATGCCTTCTGGCTGGCGCGCAGCCCGCAGCTCTATGTCGAGCTGGTGCACGATCCGATCTTCCTGCGCACGGCGATCAACACGCTGGTGTTCCTGGTCGTGGCGATCAACGTGAAGATGGTGCTCGCGCTGTTCATCTCCGGCTTCTTCACCAACAAGCGCTGGTGGGTGAAGGTACTGTCGGTGCTGTTCGTGCTGCCCTGGGCGGTGCCGTCGATCCCGACCATCATCTCGATGCGCTTCATGCTCAATCCCGAGTGGGGCGTGATCAACCAGTTGATCTTCTCGCTTACCACCGAGGACGGGCCGAACTGGCTGAACGACCCGACCCTGGCGCTCACACTGTCGATGGTCGTGCATATCTGGAAGTCGCTGCCGTTCTGGACCCTGATCCTGCTCGCCGGCCGCCTGGCCATCCCAGGCGAGCTCTACGAGGCCGCCTCGGTCGACGGCGCGGGCTCGTGGCATCGCTTCGCCTACATCACCTGGCCCTCGATCAGCACGCTCTACGTCACCTGCACGCTGCTTTCGATGATCTTCACGGTCGGTGACTTCAACAGCGTCTACCTGCTGACCGGCGGGGGACCGGCCGACCTCACGCACGTGCTCTCGACCCTGGGCATCCGCTACCTGCGGCTCGACCAGGTGGGGCTGGCCATGGCCTCGATCGTGTGCTGCCTGCCGCTCGTGCTGCCGCTGGTGTTCTTCATGATGAAGCGGCTCAGCAAGTGAGCCAGCCGCTCACCCTGCGCCGCCTCACGCGCAACGTCGGCACCGAGGCGGGCCTGCTGCTGATCGGCATCCCGATCCTGCTGTGGACGATGATTCCGATCTACCACATGTTCCTGTTCGCGATTTCGCCCAAGGACGCGGCCTTCTCGGGCCAGCTCTGGCCGACCCATCCGACGCTGCGCAACTTCGGCATCGTGTTCAACCAGGAACACCACTTCCTCTACAATTTCTGGCGCCAGATGTGGAACTCGATCGCGATCGCCTGCGCGACCGCCATCCTGACCCTGATGATCGCCACGATGGCCGCCTTCGCGATCAGCCGCCTGCGCATGAAGGGCGGGCGGCTGGTGATGAACCTGGCGCTCTTCACCTATTTCATTCCGGCCGCATTCCTGGCGGTGCCGATGTACAAGACCATGGGCATGTACGGGCTGCTCAACAACGACCTGGCCCTGATCCTCGCCATGGTGACGATCGCCAGCCCCTATGCGATCTGGATCCTGCGCCAGGCCTCGGACAAGCTGCCGGTCGAGCTCGACGAGGCCGCCCTGATCGACGGCGCCTCGCCGTGGCAGCTCTTCCGCATGGTCTATATTCCGCTGATGGTGCCGTCGCTGATCGCCGTCGGCACCTACGCGCTGCTGCTGGCGTGGAACGAATATCTCTACGCATTCCTGCTGCTGTCCAAGGAAACGACGCTGACCTTGCCCGTGGCGCTGGGCAACTTCCTCTCTGCGGACGATTCGCCCTGGGAACTGCTGATGACGGCGGGTTTCATCTATGCCCTGCCGCCGGCCGCGATCTACTATGCCTTCCGGAAATACATGTCCTCGGGCCTCACCGCCGGTGCGGTGAAGGGCTGAACACCAAACGAGAGGAACGACCGTGCGGAAGAACAAGATCAAGGAAATCTGGGCTGCCAAGAAGTGTGCGACCATGGGCTGGTTGTCGGTGGGGCACAGCTTCACCGCCGAGGTGATGGCGCGCCAGGGCGGCTTCGATGCCCTCACCGTCGACCTGCAGCACGGCACCAACGAGATGAACAACGTCCTGCCGATGCTGCAGGCGATCTCGCAGACCGACGTGGTGCCGTTCGTGCGCGTCAACTGGAACAATCCCAATGACATCATGCGCGCCCTCGATCTCGGCGCCTACGGCATCATCGTGCCGCTGATCAACAACGCCAAGGAAGCCGCGGCCGCGGTGGCCGCCTGCCGCTTCCCGCCCGTCGGCTTCCGCTCCAACGGCCCGATCCGCGCCGCGCAGTATGGCGGCGCTGACTACGTAGCCAACGCGAATGACGAGATCATCGTCATGGCCATGATCGAGACCAAGGAAGGCATCGCCAACCTCGACGCGATCTGCGCCACACCCGGCCTCGACGCCGTCTATATCGGCCCGGCGGATCTTTCGTTCGCCCTGGGCATGCCGCCGCGCGCCGACAATCCGGACCCGTTGCACATGGCCACCTGCGACAAGATCAGGGACGCCGCCCACAAGGCCGGCATCAAGTGCGTCATGCACTGCGCCAGCGGCGCCTTCGCGGCGGGCGCGGTGAAGCGCGGCTTCGACATGGTGATGGTGACGTCCGACATCTCCTGCATGATCGCGGGCGTGAAGAAGGAAATGGCGGAGCTCAAGGCCAAGTAGGCGCTTCCGTCATCCCGGCTTAGAGTCTTTCCGGCTGAAACAAGATCACCTCACCCTGAGGAGCGGCCCGAAGGGCCGCGTCTCGAAGGGTGGGCACGAGCACATCGCGTGTTGCCCATGCTTCGAGACAGCCGCTTTGCGGCTTCCTCAGCATGAGGTTTCCTTTGAGTTTGATTCCGCGTTCGTCGGAAAGACTCTAGCTCTCCGTCATCCCGAGCGCAGCCGAGGGACCTTTTTCTAGCGTTCCTTCTTACAAGGAGGGGCGCCGCGCAAAATAGGTCCCTCCGCGCGGCCCATCGGGCCTTGGTCGGGATGACGGCGGCGGTAGAGCGATAACCGCAATTATCGCTTGACGTACATTGCTATATATGCAATAACGTCTTCATGCCACGCATTCGCACCATCCAACCAAACTTCGCTCGTTCCACCAGCATGTCGCGCGTCAGCCGCGACGCGCGATTGTTGTTCGTCCAGCTCTGGACCGTCGTCGACGATGCCGGCCGCGCCCGCGCGGCGCCGGCCGAATTGGCGGCCCAGCTCTATGCGGCCGACGCTGACGCGCCCGCGGCGCTGCCGGCCTGGCTCGACGAGCTGGAAGGCGAGGGCTGCATCGAGCGTTACACGATCGATGAAGTCACTTACCTGCGCATCGTGAACTGGCGTCGCCACCAGAAGATCGACCGTCCGACGGCGAGCCGCCTGCCTCCGGCTCCTCGCGAGCCGCTCGCGAGCGCTCGCGAGGAATCGACTCAAATGTCGATGGCATCGGCATCCGAGGCCAATCCTCGCGAGGACGAAAAAATCACCGAGGGCTGGGTCCTGAAGGAAGTCGAGGGCATCCTGCGCGACTCGCGCAACGACCGCGACCACCGGCCGGCCCTGCGCGCGGTCGAACTGCTCGGCCGCAGCATCGGCCTGTGGGATCACCAGCAGAAGCAGCGGCTCGATGAGGAAGAACTCGCGTTGAAAGTGATCGGCGGGCCGGACTCGGAGGAAGAGGCGGCCTGACGATTGGGGACGACGCTGCCGCCGTGCTAGTCTCCGCGCGTCATGCGTTTTCTGGCAGCACTCTTGCTGTGCGTCGTCGGCCTGTCGGGATCGACGTTGCAGGTGCGCGGGACAATCGAGCCTTTGCCCCACGACGCCTATGTCTGGCAGCGCGTCTGGACTCCCGGCGTCATTGCGGCCGCCGCTCAGTCCGCCGACATCGTGCGGGCCTGGCGCATCCTCGTGGCGGAGGCCGACAAGTCGGGCCGCTGGACCACCGTCGGCGTGCCGTGGGAGGCCGTGCGCGGCACGGGCCGGCCGGTCGTCGCGGTGTTCCGGATCGACGGCCGCCTCGACGAGGCGCGCATGCCGGGCCTGCTCGACCGGATCGCCACGATGGCCGGCGAGCTCGCCGTGGCCGGGATCGAGATCGACTACGACTGCCCGACCTCGAAGCTGCCGACCTACCAAAAGTTCCTCTCCTCCTTGCGCGCGCGCCTGGCGCCCACGCTCGCCCTGTCGATCACGGCGCTTCCCACCTGGATGGAGTCGCCCGCCCTCGACGCCCTCGCATCAGATGTCACCGAGATGGTGCTGCAGGTCCACGCCGTCGACGATCCGCGGCGCGGGCTGTTCGATCCGGACCGGGCGGAGCGCTGGGTGCGGGCCTTCGGCCGGCGCATCCACCGGCCGTTCCGCGTGGCGCTGCCGGCCTACGACGTGCGTGTGACCTGGCGCGCCGACGGACGGCTGGGCGGCGTCGAGGGCGAGCGGCCGCTGCTGCTCGGCAACGCTCCGGGCGAACTGCTGGCGGCGTCGCCCGAGGCGGTCCTGTATTTCCTGCACAACGTGCAGAGCGGTGCGCCCGAAGGGCTGATCGGTTTCGCCTGGTTCCGTTTGCCGACGGACGCCGACCAGCGCGCGTGGGGGCGGGAGACGTGGCGTGCGGTCGTCACCGACCGGCTGCCGGCGTCCATGCTGAGCGCCGAGCTCGTGGCCACCGCCACGCCCGATCTCTGGACGGTCACGCTCTCCAATAGCGGCACCGTCGATGCGCCGCTGCCGCGGCAGGTCCGGCTCGATCCGGCGTGCGCAGCGGCCGACGGCGCCAACGGCTTCCGCTTGCGATCGCTCGACGACGCATCGCTTGCGCTTGAGACGGCGGGCGGCGGCCGACTGCGCCCGCACCGCGAGCGCGTGATCGGCTGGGCGCGATGCCAGCAACCCGGGAGGCAACTGCATGTCGCCAAATAGGATTGCCGTGGCCGTCCTTGTCGCCGTTGCGACCGTCGGCGTGGCCTTCGCCTGCGGTCCTAACTTCCCTTGGCAGCTGTTCGACGACCGCGATGCCGCCGTCGCCGAGCCTGTGGGCCTGGGCTTCGCGTTCGAGGCCGCGCGTCTGGTGCCGGCGCCGCGCGACGGCCTGCGCGCCGTCGAGGAGACGCCGTACGACTATGACAACCAGACGAGAAGGGATGCCATCGTCGCGGAGGAGGCAGAGGCCGGCTCCGATGCCTGGAAACCCCTCGTCACCGATACCGCCGGGTTGCTGGAGCGGCTGGGCGAAGCGCGCAATGCCGCCGACGCGAACGCCGCCCTCAAGGCGGGTGCGGGCCTGCCGCCGGCCGTGCTCGAATACATCGCGGGCGCCATCGAGTTCCGCGCCGGTCGCTTCGACGAGGCGCTGAAGCATTTCGAGGCGATCGACCGGATGCCGCCGGAGCAACGAAAGATCCGCGCCGTCGCGTCAGCCTATATGCAGGGTCGGATCCATCAACGGACCCGCGCGATGGCCAAGGCGCGCGCTTCGTTCCAGGCCGCGCGCAGGGAGGCGCAGGCGGGCGCGCCGGACCCGATGGGGCTGGCCGTCGCGAGCCTGGGCGAGGAAGCGAGGGTCGATCTCGTGGCGTCCCAGCTGATCGTCGATCCCTGGGCGACGCCGGGATCGGACTTCGTCCTGCAGGATGGCGCGGGGGACGACGTGGCGAAGGCCGCCGGACTTGTCGGCGAC
>OUNM010616337.1_pt1 | contig 48479 bp, 40 predicted proteins | sample 1769961 | NCBI WGS metagenome assembly OUNM01 (sample SAMEA3914820, study PRJEB12502) | metagenome | biome: forest; material: soil | place: USA | collected 2012-03-12 | depth 0.3 m
CTATCGGTCTCTTGCATGGCAACACTTCCTTTTCTTTCATTGAAGTGTTACCCCTTTTCACTCACCCAGCTGCTCTCACGATCTGGTCGTTAGCACAAGATTGCCGCGCGGCGACGGCGGCGGTCAAGTAGCCTCACCAATCAATCCAAGCGGGCACGCGATATTCCCAGATTCTGTGGCGATGCCCCTCCTACCAACCCGGTGAACGGGTCTTTACAAATGTGAACGGTGTCGAAGTCGAAGTTTCCGTGTGCAGCTCCCGGGGCGGCGCGTGTGCCGTTCATCAGGCTGTCGGGACGGTGGTTGACGGAGCTGGGATTCGAGGAGGGCGACAGCATCGAGATTTCGACCGCCCCCCGGAGAGAGATCCGGTTGGTCCGCAAATCCGCGTCGCAGCCCCGCTCGCCACGCCAAGAGCTCCTTCTTGTGAGCAGCGCCATCAGCCTTGACCGCACGCCATTTTTCCGGCCTTAGAAACCTTTCTGAAGCCATTGGCGAATCTCACAACATGACCAAGACCCCGTGCGAAGGCATTTTCTACGTGGTGCGACTGCCCGACGGTTGGCGGCTCATGCCGCTGCGATTCAAGAAGGGCGAGGATGTGGGACACACCGATTGGTGGGAGGAGTCGCTGGGGAGGATCGTAGCAGAAAGCTGGGCTGTGGTGTTGGGTGCAGATTCATGCAAGCTCGCCAACGAACTGGCTCTGTTGCCATACGCCTTCCCGCGCGGAAGGGTCACGAAGGCAGGTCGCAACTTCCGCATCCATCACGGCTCAGACATCATCCCCGCTATGCAAGTGTCCAGAAGCATGATCGAAGAGACATTCGGTGTTGCGGGAAAATGTTCATGGCGGTTCGACGAACACGAGCGGTGTCAGGAAATCGATCGGGCGGCACTGTGCGAGCGTTTGCGAATCGCGGACACGTGGGGCGCGGTTTAGAAAATTGCAGAATAGGCGGTTCGTTCGGCGCGAAGAGGTTGGAGGTTCGAATCCCGCCCTCTTGCTTTGATCGTGAATCCGCCAATGCGTTGGCGTTTTGGTCCGGTGGTGTGAAAGCAGGACAACGAGACAGCATTGCCGGGCCATCGCCTTGCTGAAAGCTCCAGATTCTGTGGCGATGACAACCTCCTACCAACCCGGTGATCGGGTCTTTACAAACGTGAATGGTGTCGAAGTCGAAGCCTCCGTGGTTCGGCTTTCAATCGATGTCGAAGTGAAAACTCCCGACGGAAAGCTGTGGTGGCGTGCATTGAGCAAAGTGCGCCCCGTCGCAAATGCTGACAGCGCGCCATCGGAAACAGCGGCCAGTCACGAAGTCCAGAGCACGCCCGCCGAGCCGAGCACCGAGGCCAACCTCGGGTCCCAGTCTGGTGATATTTCATCCCCCACCCCTGCTTCTGATACGCCGGTCGTTCCCTCCGACAATGAAACGGCACAGGCAGCACCGCAGATGTTCACTGAATCGAACACCACTCCGTGTGGTGCACCCGAGGAAATGACCAATCGTAAACGGCGCAAGGGCTCCAAGGGACGGCGATGAGTGGAATCAACACGGGTGGCTCCGAAAACGGGGCCGCCCCTTTGTTTTCATTGGGAACCATTCTGGCCACGCCCTCTGCACTGGCTGTTCTCACGCGCGAGGACGTGGAAAACGCCCTTCGTCGCCATGCGATCGGAGATTGGGGCTGCATCTGCCAAGAAGACCAGCTCGCCAACGACGAAGCTTTGCGTCACGGCACCCGGCTCCTCTCCGCTTACGAGTCCGTTGACGGCGTGCGATTCTGGGTGATTACCGAAGCAGATCGCTCCTCAACAACGGTTCTGCTTCCCGAAGATTGCTAAATGCGCAATCCACCGTCCCGCCGCCGACCACAATCGGGCTTGGCACGTCCATGGGGCGGTGAGAATACATTCGATTATGCCCTCGCTCCAGGAACACTGTGAACAATCCGCCCGGACGTTTGGCCGGCCGTTCGAGGAGGTCCACCGCTGGCTCGATGAATTTGCGGGCAAGCCGCCGTACGGAATGCGGCATCGACATTTGCGGCACCATCAGGCTGGTGTGGACGAGGCCCGCCGTATCTTCGGCGACGACGCCGCCAAGGCAGCCAAGCAGCACATCGAAATGGACCTAGCTCAGGAGGGCTGGACCCGGAGTGATCCGTTCCCCCGAGACTCGGAACATTACCGCCGGATGGGATTGTTTTGACCGTCAAGACGCGGCTGCATTGGCCGAAGTTCCTTCGGAAAGATGAGTGTGGAAGCTGAAGGCGTTCAGCTCAATCCACCGACGCGGAAGCGTTCCCAGATATCCTCGCCTGCCAAACGAACGACGGGAAACATGATGCGGTCATACCGGTCAAAGCCAGAGTTGGCCTTAGAATTTCTTTCTAAGGCCAGAAGCGATGGTTTGCTCAGCCGTTTCTGCTGTCGAGTCCGGCTTTGGGAGTTGGAATTTTTCCGATTTGTTCGTCAAGAGTCTTGGGGTTAGCAACCCGCGTTTCTGTACCGTCGGCCACGCGAAGCACAATTTTCCCACTCTCCGCCTCAATAGTTACGGCCCCCTCAACCCGGAATCCGATTCTGGCCAGCCACTGACCGGAAATGCGGATGTATGGAGCGCACCGTGTTTTCGGGGTCCGGGGTGACGTATAGAATCGCCTGCCCACTTTGATGGTCTTTTGTTTGTTCAGAGCGTTTCGACCGGGAAGAGATCAGAGGCGGGGGAGAAAAGCCTTCCTGGGACCAATTTCGACCCGGCGAGGGGCTGACTCGCGATCAAGCGCAACGTTCCCGGTTGGGGCGGCTGCTCACGGCAATCTTCGCAATCTGCTGCTGCTCGTACAGTTCGTCGTCAGCCCCGAAAACCTCCGTGTAAGTGTCCAGGATCAACTGCCCACCGTCACGGTGCCCCTGCCACTTCGCAATCAGCTTCCGGTCCACCCCGGATTTCCAGAGCCGCCCGATCAAGCACTGACGCAGGTTGCGCTGGGAGAAAGGAGGGAATCCCAGCTTCTTGCAAGCCGTTGCCAGGGCTTTTTTAGCGTCATTGATCTTGAGGACACGCTTGTTGGCGTAGCGAACACCGGGTTTCTGCTTCAGTTTTTCGAGCAGCGGGCGCAGGTGATGGTAGATCGGGATGTAGAAGGGAGTGTCGGTTTTCCGGCGATGGACATTGATCCGGTTGCGCTCCCAATCCACATCGCCCCACGTCAGCGCGGAGGCTTCAGCTTGCCCAAGCCCGGCCAGCCCAAGGAAGGCGACAAAATCGGCACTGTCCTCTGCGTGATCCGTTAAGGGTTGGGAGCGGATGCACTCCACGATGGCCTCAAACTGTTCCACGGTGGGGATACGCCGCACCGGCTTCTGCGGCTTCTTCCAAGGCGTATTCAGGTGCTTGCACGGTGACTCCACAATGACGCGGTCCTTCACCGCGATCGCGAAAAGTTGCTTCAGGAAACCGGCGTACCGATTGTACGTGGTGTTCCGCAGGCGGGGCGCCTGGATGGCCAGCCATTCATCGAGCTGGGACGGGCGGATGTTGCGAACCTGATAATTAAGACCGTGCGGCCACCATTTCAGGAAGCAGTTGATGATCGCACGGTTGGTCACTTGCGTGTTCGGGACCATACCTTGCGTCACAGCCTGAAACCGCTCAATCAACTCGCCCAAGGTGGTCTTTTCCACTTCGGTGTCCACTTTCTCAAGATTCGCGACCCACTCCTTGTAACGGCGCTCGGCAATCTTGCGATCCGTGGTGCCCAGGCTGCACTCCTTCCGCTTCCCCTTGATCTTCTTGGTCCCGTAGTAGCGCCCCGATTTCACATGCCGGTACAGGCCGGCGAAATTGGCGACTTTCACGTATTCCTTCGGATTGGAGACAGCGGCTGGGTCAGTCATTGCGGGACACACTGCGGTGTGATTTTTCAGAATCTGCGGCATCTATATTTAAGATTTTTTCACCAGCTGCCCACAGTTTCAAGGGGCCACAACCACAGCAAGTGTCTCTCACACAGCATGTTGCGATGGCCTAACGGGGACTGAAAAAGACCCACGTAGAACCATAAAGTTTCTCTTGCCTGGGTGAATTCTTTTGTTACCTTCATCGCCCTGCAAGAAACGGCAGGGGGGGAGATTCGGGGTGAGTGGGCGCTTCACAAAGCGTCTGCGAAAACCCGCAACCCTTTCAGCACGTTTCACTTACGGGGTCTTAGCTCAGTTGGTAGAGCGCCTCAATGGCATTGAGGAGGTCAGGGGTTCGAATCCCCTAGGCTCCACCATTTCTGTCACGGACAGCAAATGGTGGGATCCCTAGAATCACTGATCGGTCGATCAGTAATCAACTAATCAACCACGGCAAAGGCTCGTTGCGTAATTTCCGCATCGCGGCGCCGTCGTTTCATAAGGGACTCACTTCTCAGGGATCTCGCCCCAATCATCAGAGCACGAAATCGCCATCGACAGCTCCAGTCCGCATTTGCGATGAACGCACCTCAACATGTCCGAGGTGTCGCCCCAATCTGAATACCAAGCTCTCCGCGACGAAATCCACGCGGAGCATACGCTCATTGCCAACCGCCTCACGTGGTACGTCACCTCGCAATCGTTTCTCGTCTCAGCCTTTGCGATTTCTCGCGGCACGGGCTTTTCGTGGTTTTCCTGGTTTTCGACGATGCTCCTTCCCGCGATCGGCTTGACCGCTTCGCTCCTCATTTTCCCATCGATTGTGGGTGCTTGCGCGACACTTCGTCTCTGGCATGCAAAGCAGGATGAGTTCTTCACACGCCAACCGGAATACAGGCGTGCCTTTCATCTGCACCGGCCTCACTGGGTGGAAGCTCGCGGCCTACTCTTTCCAAAATTCATGCCGCTGCTCTTTGGCTCATTCTGGCTGACTGTCCACATCGCCAGCTACTTCCTCTAGAGGGGCTTCGAAAATCCCAAACCGCTTCAGAGTTCGCGTCCACTCCGAGCAACGGGGACATGCGTCCGACGGTGCAGCGAAGCAGACGCAGACTGGACTCAAATAGCAGCGCCCTAACTTGAACCAACTGTGGCGTTCAGCCGAGACTTCAGTTTCTTTCGATCGGCAGTTATCTCTACGAAAGCGCGATCACGACGCGCTTTGCGAGCGCTTGCCTTTGTTTTCAGCAAGCCACGGCCAAAGCGCCTCGACATCAGGATCCTCGCAGGCGATTCGACGATATTTGTCATCCAGCGCAAAGGCCTGGAGCAGCCACTCCTTCGCCGACTCGAGGTTTTCAAGCTGACATTCGTAACAGGCAACGTTGAAGAAGAACATGGCCTCTTTCTGCAAGGCACACTCACCTGACAGCAGAACCGCCTTGGCATCCGCTACGTTGCTGGATCTGCGGACGGCATAGGAAGTGACGAGATAGAGCGCGCCGCATTCAGGGTGAACCGCCAGCGCTTCACGCCCCAATGCAGCGGCCTCGATCCAGCGGTGCATCGTGCGGAGGATCTCCATCCGGATCAGGACGACATCCAGCGACAGCCGAAATTCGTCAGGAATCACCGCCACCTCTGCCCATGCGTCCTCGTGCATTCCAAGCTCCAGATAGCCGTCAGCGGCCCGGACGAGGCGCGCAATATCAATGGGTTCGAGAGTAGACATGAATGCGGATCTGCAAACTAAGCGCCGTAAATTGCGCGTCAATCATCGTCGCCATCCTTCGCCTTTCCCGGGCGGGTCACAATGAATGCTACATGCCGCGGTGCGGGCATCCGGCTATCCGCTCCACGCACAGAGCGCCAGATGATTTCATTCAATCGCAGATCATCCGCTGAATCCTCTTTCGCAAAATTCATCGCCTTGGATTCACGCGCACCCCAACTGGAGGCGGTGTTCTTTTTCTGGGCAGCCTCTGTATCTACCGGCTTTGCAACATAAGGCGTCAGGTCAGGCTTTGACTGGAAACTGGCAAACATCGGCAACGCCGCCGCATCAAATTGCGACATGGGCTTCATTCCGAGGACCAGTTCGATCGTGCGCAACATCGAAGTCGTGGAGTACAAACTCGAATCGACGCAGCCGCGTTTGATATACGGGCTGATGGCAAAGGCGATTGTCCGATGGGCGTCAACGTGATCCGAACCATTCTGCGCGTCGTCTTCGACAATAAATACGGCGGTCTGAGCCCAGAACTTCGAGTTACTGATCGCTTCAATGATACGGCCGAGGGAAGCATCATTGTCTGTAAGATAGGCAGACGGCGTTGGCTTTCCGGGGCTCGCGCCAGCGGTGTGATCATTCGGAAGGCGCAGGATCTGCAGCCGCGGCATCTCGCCTTCGGTCTCAAACCGATGGAGCTCCGAAATAAAACGGTCGGCCCGCTTGGAATCGGGATAGCCCACGTCAAAGCTGCGATACAGCGGATCGAAGTGCCCTTTCAGAGCGGCAACGCGTGACGTACCCGGCTCGCTGCTCTTCTTCGCATTCTGAACGAATTCGCCATAGGAACGATAGGTCACGCCTGCTTCCCTGGCGCGATCCCATAGATACCCGCCCGCCCCACCAGCGAAGGGAAAATTCCCTTCGGAGGGATATGGAAACTTGCCACTCCGGTTGTGTCCGTAACCCATCGGCCACGTCTTTTCGACGAAGTCGGAGGCGTAGGCACCCATGGTCCATTCATGGCCATCCGCACTTACTTCCGCATCCACGTAGAAGTTATCCAGAAGCACAAATTCGCGGGCAAGCGCGTGATGATTTGGCGTAATGTTTTCGCCGAAGATACAGAGCGAAGGATCGGCATTCCCCTTCCCGATATCGCCCAGCACCTGGTCAAAGGTCCGGTTCTCCTTCACGATATAGAGGACATACTTGATCGGGCTCTGATCCCCCGGCTTCTGCGGAATCGGATTTCCCTGGAGAATTTCCGGATCCAGCTTTCGTTCAGCCTCCGGGGTGCAGGAAAGCGAGCGCGCGCTCCACTGCAGCATCTTCTCCGAAAACGACTCAGCAGCGGGCAATTCGATGGTGCTGACAGTCCCCAGCAACAAACCACCGATGTACTCGGTCGTGGTCGGCGCTTCGCTTATGCCCGGCTTGGGACCATTGCGATTTGCCTTCGGGATCAGTCCTTTGCCATTCGCCACGAGCAACTTTTTGCCATCCGGAGTGACCCTCACGCTCGTCGGATACCAGCCGACCGGAATGAATCCGAGGCTGTGCGATTTGCCCGGCTCCGAAACATCAAAGACCGCCACCGCGTTGATATTGGCATTGGCGACGAAGAGGTGCTTCTCGTCGGGAGATAGTGCGAGAGAATTCGGCGTGTTGCCGGCTTCGGCGCCCGGTTTCAGTTCGGCAATCAGCGTCTCGGCGGTCGCTCCGGTCGCTGTGTCCAGGACGGAGACAGAATTGCGATTGGCATTGGCCACGTAGAGATGACGTCCATCCTTTGAGAGCACCATTTCGTTTGGATGCTCTTCCGTCGACCACCGCGCAACCGGGGTGAAAGTCTCGGTTTCAATCACCTGCACGGCAGACTGCGCCCACAGCGACACGTAGAGCCGCCGATGGGCTTCGTCCAGAACGCAGCCGTATGGAAACGGCTGGGTCGACACTGCAACTTCCAGTGCTGCCGCGGCGCGCTTCGTTACGGATGGATCATCCGTGCTCTTCGGAATGACGGGTGCGAGCTCTTCCGATGAATCCCCCAGGGTCAATTCCAGCGGCTCCCAGTCTTCGTCGCCAGGACGCAGCCACGTAACGGTCTGCCCCCAGACATTCGCGACGTAAATGTTCTCGCCATCGGCGCTGACGGCGACACCCGCGGGAACTCCGCGCTGATTCGCCGGGCGAATCTGAATCGTTTTGTGATCGCCCAGATAGCCGTCTTCAAAGTGGAAGCTATGGAGCACTTCCTCACCCGCGCCGGAACAAATGAGCCGGCTGCCATTTTGAGAAAACGCGATGCCATAGAAGGCTTCCGGCACCGGGGCGCGGCTCACGATTGAATTCTTGGAAATATCGATCACCGCGATCTCGTGGGGCCCATATCCGCTGTGCAAAACGGCGGCAAAGCGGCCTTCCGGATGCACGGCGATGTTGACGGGAAAGTCGCCAACCGCGACCTGCTTGCCGATCGGACGCAAGAGCCATTGATTCGGCAGAACGATCGAACCATCCGCACGCTGACCCGGCGTTTCAGTGACGACAGGCGGAGCTGCTACGGCCAGACCGCCGAAGAGGAGGCAAAAGATGAGGGGGATTCGCATTGGAAGAATGGGCGTGGACGATATACGCGAAGTTAGCGCCGGGTAAAGCCGGGGTCGGTAACTTTTCCGTTAGGATTTACCACTGCACGATTGAACATCACCAAAATGGGGCAAGTCTGTCGCAAAATCCGGCATGGCGAATCCTTTCGTCGCGGATTTACTTGGATAGCCATGGCTCCCCTGCCCCTTTCCCATTCTAAACGCGCGCTTTCGCTGCTGCTCCTGCTTGCCGCTTGCAGCGCCGGGTTCAGTGCGGCCCACGCGGAAGACTTTCAAGGTTCGACGCATCAGTTGCCTTACGATGACGAGCTTCATTACGGCACGAAGACGCCGAACGACCCGATCGCTCGATTGCAGGCGAAGATCGATGCGGGCGAGATCCATCTCGTGTGGGATGAAAAATTCGGCTACCTGCCGAGCCTGCTCGACAACCTGCATGTGTCGAAATCCTCGCAAATGCTGGTCTTTTCGAAGACCTCACTCCAGCGGAGCTTTATCAATCCACAAAATCCGCGTTCGCTCTATTACAACGACGACGTGTACATCGGTTACATCCCAGGCGCTCCGCGCATGGAAATCTCCGATGTCGATCCAAAGCTTGGCGGTGTTTTCTACACCCTGGATCAAGAGAAGACAGCCAAGCCGCAATTCGCACGCGACTCGGACTGCCTGCGGTGTCATGCCGCAGCCCGCAGCATGGGAGTGCCCGGACATATCCTGCGATCCATCGCCACAGATGAGCGCGGCGAACTCGATAGCCAGAGCGAGACGGAATCGGTGGACCAATGCACGCCGCTCGCGGAACGCTGGGCGGGATGGTACGTAACTGGCCGCCACGGCGATCAGACGCACCGCGGAAATCTGATCGGCTCGGTAGACTTCGAGCGGGCGGCGAAGGAACCCAACTTCGCTGGAAATCTCCTCGATCTCAGCCGCTTCTTCGACACATCGAAGTACGTTTCAAAAGGCAGCGACATCTGCGCGCTGATGATTCTGGAGCATCAGACGCACATGCATAACTACATCGCACGCCTCAACGATGAGACGCAGCTGATGATGCAGACTTATGGGCACATCCGCTATTTGCATCATCAGGTCGATGCATTTCTGCGCTACCTGCTCTTCACGGAAGAAGTGCCGCTAACGGCGCCAGTCGCCGGCAATTCGGATTTCGTTCGCGATTTCACCGCACAAGGTCCCTGCGACAGCAAAGGTCGCTCATTGCGAGACCTCGATCTGAAGACAAGGATGTTCAAATATCCGTGCTCCTTCCTCATCTACACGGACGCCTTCGATCAACTGCCGACCGTCATGCACGATCATCTGCTGCAACGGCTCTATGATATCCTGACCGGCAAAGATCAGGACCCGCAGTTTGCGAAAATCAAGCCAGAGGACAGGCACGCTGTTCTGGAGATTCTGCGCGAAACGAAACCAAATCTTCCGGATTACTGGAAAGCGGCGAAGGCTGGGTAAGAGTTAGCCGGGATCTCTTACGGATCAGCTTTGGAATTCAGGCATCGCGACCACCTGGGGCTGTCGGGCAAATGCGGCCTGCCATTCGGCCTTTCGAAGCAATACCACGGCAAGCGCGCCAATTGGCAGCAGGGCAAAGGCCGTGATGATTCCATTCACTCCCAGAAGTGGGAGAATAAGTGCGCCGATTGCTGCGATGCGCGCTTTGTTGAAGCACTTCGCATTCAGCATGGAAACGGCGTTATAGATAACGTAAGCGCTGCCGATGAAGCCAACGGCACACCAGCTGATTTTGATGGCCGTGAGGATGATGCTGACTAGGTCGGACGCCGAAGCTGCAAGCAACCGGGGCATGCTCAGGAGGGACAGGCCCATGTGCGCGGCGGCAGCGGCCAGGAGGCCGGCAGCCACGAGATTGATCACTTCCTTCTGTCTCTTTGTTATGTTCGTCATAATGGTCTTTTTGACCTGCCTTTCATCACGCGATATCCGGCTTCATTGCCATCTATCGCTCGCTCACCTTTTGAACACGTTGGGGGCCGTCAGTTCATTAGGGATGGCGGCAAGCGAACTTGCCTTCCACCGCAATGAGCCTAACTAAGCAGGGTTAGTGCCGAGCACATCCTCGAAACTCACGCCGGGTGAAACCCCTCTGGGGATGGGGCCTGAACCGGCTCGGCTTCGGATGAAGTCCTCGACGCTTGTGACAAGCCATCATTGGATGGCTTCTTAGATATTGCACGCAAAATTTGTGCGGAATAGCTGTCACAAGAATGCAACTACGTCAGTTATGCTAAGCCGCATCGGAAGTTGCACATTTCACAAGAACCGTCTCTTGCACTATGCAAATTCAGCTTTTTGATAAGATGTGCAAAGAATGTGTTAAGGTTAAGTTAAATACGGGACTAACCAAGGGATTCAAAATCTAACGTAATCAGAACATTAAACCGACAGCCGCGAGGGGCGCATACGCAGAGTAATTTCGGCAACAGATTCACCAGCGCTGATCGCTCGTTTCGCACTAAGCAATGAGTGGAGTCCCAGGTCCCCGATCCCTCAAAAAAGTTCGCACCGGCGTGAAATTCACGCCGGTGCGATTCAGAATCCGTAATTCGTGTATCTGATACTACAGCAGACTTACCCTGCGAAGATCTTGTCAGTCCGCTCGGCGAGGAATTTGATCCGCGCGGCATCGCCGCCCGGCACTTCCAGAATTCCCCATCCGTTGTAGTCGATCTCGGCCAGCGCTTTCATCACGTCAGGCCAGCCAACGTCGCCTTCGCCGAGCTCCACGCCAAAGCCCTTCCACAGGCCTTCCGCTTCGCTCCGCTTCCGGCTGTATTCCTTGATGTGCAGATTATAGATCCGCTTGCCGAGGATCCTGACCCACTGCTCCGGCCAGCCGTAAGTGATGACGTTGCCGATATCGAAGTGCCAGCCGACCCAGGGAGAATTCACCTCATCCACAAACCGCGCGGCTTCGAGCGGAGTCATGATGAAATGGTTCCAGACGTTCTCGATTGCAATGCGGCACTTCGCCTTCTCGGCATCCGCGGCCAGCTCTTTGATCGCCGCCAGGGAGCGCGTGTACGCGTCGCTGTAACTCGTCTTCTTATCCACCACTCCAGGCACGAGGAGCATCCGTTCGCAGCCGAGTTCGGCGCAGTCCTGAAGCGCGAGCCGCACTCCACGCATCCCCTGCTCACGAACTGCTGGGTCGTTGTGCGACAAAGGCTTGCCCCAGTGTGTCGAGCAAATGACTCCCGCAATGGCAAGTCCGCTGGCATCCCGGGCCTTCAGGATCTCGTCGATCGGGACGGCGTCCGGGCGATTCAACTCGATACCGTCGAATCCCGCATCGCGGATGATCTTGAATTTATCCGCAACACTGGCGTCCTTTACGTTCACCATGTTGAGGTTCACGGCCTTGCGAATCGGACTCTTTTTGGCCGTGGCCGATTCTTCGGCAAGGGCTGTGGCGGCCAGCACTGCTGCGCTGCTGGCGAGGAAACTGCGGCGGGTCATGGACATGGCGCTACGGGCGGTTCGTTTGGATGAATGAAAGACGGCCTGCGCCGGCGCTTCCGCAAAGGCAGAGAGCGCCCGGGCGCAGAGTCGCAAATTAGGCGAATTTCGTGCGGCCAGGGATGGCGATCGCCGGGGTTCCCAGCTTCATGTGCCAGTCGAGAGGCTCCTTCGGAGCGAGCGTTTCATTCGACTTGATGGCTTCTTCCCAGGTAACCGTCTGGCCCGTGTAGGCAGCCATACGACCAAGGACCGCGACCATCGAGGAATGAGCGAGCTTCTCGGCGTTATTGAGCGGCTTGCCCTCGCGGATCGAGGCGAAGAATTCGTCGTGCTCGGTCTGGTACATGTCGTTGTTCGGACCCGTGTACTTCCAGGACTCCCCGCCGAAGGTGCTGATGCGGTTGTAACGTCCGCTGACCTGATCGACGGTTCCCTTGGTTCCGAGGAAGTGATCGGAGACCTCATTGAAGCAGCCCTGCTGCTGACGGCAGAAGATGAAGCCGCGAGCGCCATTTGGCCACTCATACTCGACTGCGAAGTGATCCCACACGTGGCCGTATTCGTCTTCGATGCGCTGTTGGCGACCGCCGGTCGCGGTGGCGCTGATCGGATCGACGTCGTTGAATGCCCAGCACATCTTGTCCACCGTGTGGACGGCCTGCTCGACGATGTGGTCGCCCGACAGCCAGGTGAAGTAGAGCCAGTTGCGGAGCTGGTATTCGAGATCGGTCCAGCCTTCCTTGCGCGGCTTTACCCACGGGGTGTTGCCGAAATAATTGCCATAGGTCGCGCGAACTTCGCCGATCATGCCGGAACGGACACGATCCTGCGTCTGCCGCTCAGCATACTTCGAGCGCCAGCAGAAGCCAGATTGGCAACCGAGGCCCTTCGCCTTCGACTCCTTGGCGGCAGCCATGAAACGGCGGAAAGTCGGACCATCCACCGCCACGGGCTTTTCGCAGAAGGCGTGTTTGCCAGCCTTCACCGCTTTTTCAAAATGCTCGGCGCGGAATCCCGGAGGCGTCGTCAGAAGCACGACGTCGATCTCAGGCATCGCGAGAACCTTGTCCACGGCATCGAGGCCGACAAACTTGTGCGCGTCATCGACCTTCACCTTGTCGCCGGCGGCAGTCCTGAGCTGCTGCAGGCTCTTTTCGATCTGATCGCCGGCGATGTCGGCCATCGCGACCAACTCGATGTGTTCGTCGGCATGCAGCGCCTGATTGGCGGCACCAGTTCCGCGACCGCCGCATCCGATCAGGGCGATCTTCAAAGTCTTGGTATCCTGCGCACGACCCACGATAGGAATTCCGGCCGTGATGGCCGTTCCGATGACGGCAGCAGTGGAAGTTCCGAGAAAGGAGCGACGCGAGACCGACGATGGTTGTTCGAGATTCATTTTCTTAGCTGACAGACGGAGGTTGGAGGTTTGAGGGACCGGACTGAGCGTACCGTATCTACGGAGCCTTGGCTGTCCATCGGGATCAACCCGGGCAACGGGCGCGCCTTAGACAAAACAGATCGGGCAAATATTTTTCCTTATTTGTCATATCCGATTCGCCTCCGCAAGGGACATGGCGAGATTTTTCCTTTTGCTCCTCAGGCAGGGCGCACCACGGCCATAGCGCGTGCCTGACTTCCGGCGACTGATCCTGTCCTACACCCACAGGAAGTGTCCATTTTCATCCCCGCACGGCCCAGCTTATTGGGCCGGCATGAAGTTCGTGTAGCCGCTCGCGCTTGTGCCGAGAAAATAGCCGTATCCGGCGTTTGCCTTCCGGAAAATGACTCCATCCAGGCGAGACACTGCCCTGCTCACCGGATGGGTGAAACTGCCGCTGAACGTGCCAGTAGTCGGATTGATCGCGACTTCCAAGTCAGACAGGATCGGCTGCACGACGGACACGCGGTTTGCGGTATTGAGCGTCGCCGGTTGCACGACCTGGGACGTAAGATTGCCGTCCCCAAAGATCAACTGGCTGTTGTCCTGCTGATCGGGCACCGGAATGACGGTCGTCTTCGGGGACGGAGCATGGTAGAGGGACCCGGACACCGGCACCGTGGTATCGAAGGCATTGGGAGCAACTGGATCCTTCGGCCGCGACGGCTTCACCCAGCGGAACGATCCATCAAGATCCGTGGTGGTCGTATCACGAAGAGTGACCGGGTCGAAAAGCCCGCCCTGCCCTGCGTACATCGGAATATAGAAAGTCAGCGTTCCATCGCCGGTGGCCACAGCAGAACCGGTGAATGTCCGGCCATCCGCCACGCATCCCGCAATGGTTGCGCCCCCGGCGCTGTTCACGGTCAGCGTGCCTGGCCCCGGAGTTCACTCCTTCTGCAAGAGGAAGACGCGTCCGGATTTCTGCTCGAGAGTGGCTTCCAGCTTCTGCATCGCAGGGTAGTCCTTCGGGCTGATGACAGCCGCCGAAGTCTCGAACTCGTCCGTCATCACGAACTTTCCAGATTCGACCGCGGAATTGATCCGTACTTTTCCGCCGCCCGCCGGCACGTCGAGGCTCTGGCTCTTGGGTGCCATGACCACCTCACGGAATCCCGGAGGAAGGTCGATTTCGGTCCGGATGCTCCGCTTGCCTTCATGGGAAAGCATCAGCGGCAGCGTACGATCATCAGCCCCGAGAGCGGAGCCGAAGAGTGTCGGCATGAATGGCAGATCGAAGTAGAGGTACTTGCCGTCAACAACCGCATAGTGATCCAGTTCGACCGTGAACTGTTCCGCACCAGGGTAGGTATCGAAGTGCTCGGCCAAGTCTCCGACTGGACGCGCGCCCTGAGCGACGCTCGAAACGAGTTCCTGGAAATAGCGCTTCCGCTCTTCCGGACGCTGTTCGGAGAAGTAACGGTTCCGGCGATTATATTCTCCGCCGTAGAAGCGCTCCGTCACGCCCATCCGCAATTTGCCATCGTCTCCGACGGTCAGGGTATACGCCGCTTCCACTTTGTCTTCGCATCCCTTCGCAGCCTCAATCACCACCGGCTGGCCGGAGGCGAGGCTGATTCCCATCTTGCCTTCGAATGATGTGGATCCGAGCCGCGAGTACTGGTCGGTGTCATTCAGGTAGTAAGACTCGCCATCGAAGGCCACCTTCACCAGCGGCGCCTCGAAGTTATCCGGCAAGGGGAAGGCCGTCGCGATGCTCTTGATTCCATCGATCGGGGACAGTCCCGATGCCAGCACGAACTCCGGCTGTAAACCAGCAGCCGACAGCATCGCGTGGAGGAGGATCGCACGGTCCGCGCCGTTTCCATATCCGTCGGTGAGCGTAACATCGGCATCCGACAGTTCACGCAGCGGCAGATCGGTGAATGAAGGTCCGGCAAACCGGATCGACTTCGCCACATAGTCGCGAATTGCGGTAACCGCTTCGGACTTGCTCTTTCCGGATGTTAGCTGGCGGGTAAGTTCGTCAACTTTAGCGCGGGCCTGCGAATGCTTCTGAAAGGCGTCGTTCACGTCCTTCACATAACTCTTAAAGTCACCAACAAAGTAAGCGACACCCGGAGTCCATGCCCAATCCGGCGGAACCAACGGCTCGGCGGGCAGTGCCTTCGCATTCTCAGCCGTCCAGTGGAACGTCTGCTTGCTGGCTTGCCCAGCCGGGGAAGCCGACTCACTCGGGCCGCCATTGGTAACCAGGCGCTCGATCTTCACATCGGCAGGAGCCGTCAGTTCAAACGACTTGTGCTGCAGTGTATCGGGCAACTGGAACAGCTCGAATCCAGCGAGGAACGGCTTGTCCTTCATCGAAAGCTCGAATTCGACCTCGATCGTCGAACCGATGTCGACGCCAGGAAGATTCGCCACGAGCACCTTTCCGCCAGTGTAGCGCTTCGCTGAAGCGTTCCACGCAGCGTCCATGATATTGATCTCGCCCTTCGAGATTTCCTGACGCAGACCTGCCTTTGAAGTCACGACTCCGCGGGTGAGGTGGATGTCCTCGCATGCGGGATTGAAGGGCACCTTGATCTCGGCCTCTTTGATCTTACCGGCGTAGGAGAGGATCTGCTTGGAGTACTTGACCTTGAAAACTGCGGTATGCGGATCGCTCACCTCGAGTTCCTTGTGGCTCTCCAAAATGGTGGCATCCGATTCGACCACCGGAGCCGCTGATGCTGCGGCTTTCTCCGATTGCACGGAAGACTTCGATTCGGCCATGGCCAGAACCGGAGCCTTGCGGGTGTCGTATTCAAGATCCTTCAGCGTGCGCTTGAGTTCGGCGTATTGCGCGGGCGAAAACTCGACCGTTTTCAGGAGGAGTTCACGCGAGCAATTGAGCGCGCCATCTTTGGTATCGAAGGTCTGCTGATAAGTGATGCACCCGTCATTCACAGGCAGATAAGTCGGCGCCGATTCGGCTCCAGCGAATCCTTCCCCGAGCTTGAGCGAAACCTCTTCGTGCATTCCACAAGCGGTCCGGGTGTGCAGCGGATACTTCCGCTGATCGAGGCCCGTTCCATTGAGAATCGCATTCACGACCCCGATGCTATTGCCGATCCAGGGCAGGCTCACGATCGCCTTTCCATTTCCCGTGGCAGTCAGGCCGTCCACCGAGAAGGCAAGCTCCACCTTAATTTCCGAGGAAACATCGAGCATGTTTTCCGGTGAAATCTTCAACGACTTCAGCTTCGCGCCGGGCATGTTCGCCTTCAGGACGCGTTCGAAATACCGCTGCCGGTCATCCGGCTTCATGTGCGAGAAACGATTGCGATAGCTATCGTCGTTCGTTCCGCCAAACGACAACTCAGACTTCGCATCCAGTTCACCGGCCGCAGTCAGCACGCCGGTGGTCTTGATCTGCATCATGTTATCTTCCGGACGCTTGATGGCGCTAACCCGGATATCTTCACCCTCGGGACGGCAGACCAGATAGCTCTGATCGCAATCGCTAGCAGGGAGGAGATCCCGTGCATGTTCGTCCGTTGGATCCATCAGCATGTACTCGCCCTTGCTCACTTCGAGTCCGACGATGGCGTGATTGAAATCCGCATCGGCGACTTCCTTGTCTTTCTTCGTGCCAACATTGATCAGCACCGGAAAGGCATTCAGGCCCGCGGTGCGAAGCATTGAAACGAGAAGCGCAGCCTTGTCACGGCAGACGCCATACGACTTTTCGTAAGTGATATTGACGTCGTGCGGCTCGAAGCCAGGGCGATCCTTCTCGGGAGTCAGGCCCATGTAACGGATCGTCGGCGACACATAGTAAAAGAGCGCCTTGGCTTTTTCGAGATCGGTCTTTGCGCCAGCGGTCAGCTTCTCAACCGTGTTGCGCAGATCCGTGGAAGTCGCATCGAGATGCGGCTGGCTAAGCGTCCAGTACCACTTCGAAACGTCATGCCAATCCGGGATCGTACTGATCAGGACGCGCTGCAACACCGTTGCGGGCGAAGGCATCGCCGGCTCCGGGAACATGCGCGGCACATTCGTAATCTCCCAATGGTGGACGAGCGTTTTGTCGTCGCCGGGATGCGTCGTGTAGTGGACCGTGCCCGGAACTTCGTCGCGCAGGGCGATCCGCTTGAGCGGCTTTTCAACCGGGGCATGCACTTCGTAATCGACGTGCCGGATGAATCCTTCGCTTTCGAAGACAGTCTCATCGGCGAACTCGCCCTCAATGATCGGACGGGTCGTCGTATTCCGCGTCACGGAATGCAGGATGTCCCCCACCTCGAGCGCAGGCACATTCACCTCCAGCACCTTGTCGTTCGGATCGTAGATGTTGGCGTGCATCTGCCGGCTGTCGATCGTCTCCTTGGAATTCGCAGCCACGTCCACGGCCACGATCTGGCCGTTCGGCTTGATGACCTCGATCTTCGGCACTTCAACCGTCGAGTACGGCAGCATGAAGCTCAGCGAGACGGTGCGACGGCTCCGTTTCCCCTTCTCCGTCAGGACCTTAATGTAAGACTCGTCCTGGCTCTCAGCCGTCCCGTCGGGATGGTAAACCTCGGTGATTTTCTCCTCCACCGTCGCTTCATCGCAATCGGGGTACTTTTCCAGTGTGATCTCCGGAGCCGCCGAAAGCGCCACCTTCGGATCGATCAGGGACCAGGTTGCTGCGTCATATTTGCCGGGAGCGCCCAGCGCAGGCCAGGCGGCCAGCGTCACTGCACAGAGCGTGAAGCGACGAAAAATGGTCGGGAAACTAGACTGAATGTTCATAGGGACTGAGAAATGTCGGCCGCAATCAAATCGGGGCGTACTGCCCGGCATCTCTGCCATCGGCTCCGGCACTGAGACCGCGCCACCCTCATCTGCGTTCGATTATCGAATAAAAAGAGAATTGTGTCGTGAAAGCTGCACCGGATGGGCCGTATGACAAAGAAAATCTGCATTTCCGGGTTACGATTCCCCGAATCCCGATGCGTCTTCCGATCCTATTTCTCAGTCTCGCTGCTGCCCCAGCGGCCTGGGCACTTTCGCCCCAGGAGACGGAGTTTTTTGAAAAGAGCGTCCGCCCGGTGCTCTCCGAGCACTGCATCAAGTGCCACGGGCCTGAAAAGCAGAAGTCCGAGCTTCGGCTGGACTCGCGAGCCGCAGTGCTCAAGGGCGGTGACAACGGGCCGGTAGTCGTCCCGGGCAAGCCCGACGAAAGCGACCTCATCAAGAGCATCCGCCACGAGGGCGATTCCAAGATGCCCGAGAAGGAGCCGAAGCTGCAGGACGAGCAGATCGCTGCGCTCTCGGAATGGGTCCGGATGGGCGTGCCCTGGCCGGAAAATGACCAGGCCAAACTCAGCTCCCAGCAGGAAGCGGCGGCGAAGCATTGGTCCTTCCAGCCGATCGCCGATCCACAACCGCCTGCGGTGAAGGATGAAAAGAAGTGGGCGCAATCGCCCATGGACCAGTTCGTCCTCGCCCGGCTCGAAGCGGCAGGGTTGGAACCCGCCCCCAAGGCCGACAAGCGGACGCTGATCCGCCGCGCCACCTACGACCTGACAGGACTGCCGCCAACCGCCGAGGAAGTGCAGGCGTTTGAAAACGATTCGTCGCCGGATGCGTTCGCCCATGTGGTCGATCGACTCCTCGCCTCGCCACGCTACGGCGAACGCTGGGGCCGCTACTGGCTCGACGTGGCCCGTTATGCGGATACCCGCGGTTACCTGGCAGGTGGCGAGGAAAGGCGTTATCCCTACTCCTACACCTATCGCGACTGGGTCATCTCCGCGCTGAATCAGGATCTTCCCTACGATCAATTTCTCATTCAGCAGATGGCTGCAGACCTGGCCCCGACAAAGGACGATCCCCGCACACTGGCTGCGCTTGGATTCATCACGCTGGGCCGGCGTTTTCTCAATATTCAGCCGGATATCATCGACGACCGCATCGACGTCGTCTGCCGCGGCACGATGGCGCTCACCACCGGATGCGCGCGCTGTCACGACCATAAATTCGATCCAATCACGCAGAAGGATTACTACGCGCTGTACGGCGTCTTCGCTTCCTCGATCGAACCGAAGGATCTGCCGGCGCTTCCGGACAGCCGCGATGCCGCCACAGCTGCGGAATACAACCGCCAACTGGCAGAGCATCAGGAGGAGATCAACAAGTTCGAGAAAGAGAAGCAGAGCGAGCAGGCAGTGCTGCTCTCGCTATCGCTCAACAGTCCGGTGGCGCTGCCGGTTTCGCTGGTGGAGCAGACCTTCAATCGAGCAGATCGCGATGCCCTGACCAAACTCAAGGTGAAGATCGAAGGGCTCAATGCCGGCCCGCTTGCCGCGCCGCATGCCATGGCACTCGCCGACGCGGAGCATCCGGTGACACCGCACGTTTTCATCCGCGGCAATGCCACGCGCCCGGGCGAAGCAGTGCCGCGCCGTTTCCTTGCGGTCCTATGCAAAGGGAATCCGAAGCCGTTCGAACACGGAAGCGGCCGCCTGGAAATGGCGCAGTCCATTGCCAGCAAGGACAATCCGCTCACCGCCCGGGTGATCGTGAATCGCGTCTGGCAGCATCATTTCGGTTACGGGATCGTTCGCACGCCATCGGACTTCGGCGTGAAAGGCGAGCCGCCGACGCATCCGGAGATGCTCGACTGGCTGGCCTCGCGATTCCTGGAAAACGGCTGGTCGCTGAAAAAGCTCCATCGCCTGATCCTGCTCACCAGCACCTGGCAGCAGAGCAGCGAGGTCAGCGCAAAGGCGGCCCAAGCCGATCCCGAGAACCGGCTCCTGTCGCGCATGAACCGTCAACGGCTGGATTTCGAAGCAATACGCGACTCGCTGCTCTTTGCGTCTGGAAAGCTCGATCTCACCATGGGCGGTCGCGGCGTCGAGTTAATGAGCACGCCCTACTCCCAGCGGCGTGCGGTTTACGGCTTCATCGATCGCCAGAACCTTCCGGGCACACTTCGCACTTTCGACTTTGCCAGCCCGGATTCCACGAGCCCTCAGCGCCATGTGACGACCGTTCCACAGCAAGCGCTCTTCATGCTGAACAGCCCGTTCGTCGTCGAGCAGTCGCGTGCGCTGGCTGCGCCGCGTGCCTCGAAGGCGCCTTCCGAGTCGGACGTCCAGGAATTCTACGAACGCGTCTATGCTCGCCGGGCCGAACCCGCCGAAGTCGACGACGCGCTCCAATTCCTGGCAGCGCAACAATCGTTGCCACATGAAGAAGAAAGCGCGAGTGCGCTATGGCAATACGGTTGGGGTGCCTACGATGCCGAAGCGAAGACCGACAGTTTCCAGGCATTCCCGCATTGGTCCGGCCAGGCATGGCAAGGCGGCGCGAAAATGCCCGATCCGGTATTGGTCTTTGCCAGCATCACGGCGAAAGGCGGTCATCCCGGCATGAATAACCAACACGCCGTCATCCGCCGCTGGATTGCGCCAGCCGATCTCACCGTGAGCATTACCGGCACGCTCAAACGCCCGAGCGACAAAGGCGATGGCGTCCTGGGCCGGATCGTCTCCAGCCGCGCGGGCCAGGTGGGCGAATTCGTGGCTGAGCCGGCGGGGACCGTTGAAACCAGTGTCGAGAGCCTCGAAGTCAAGAAGGGTGACACAGTCGACTTCCTCGTAGAGTGCCGAGGCAACGACGCCTTCGACAGCTTCGAGTGGCTGCCGGTCCTGCACAGCCCCAAAGGTGAATGGAGCGCCGAAGCTGGATTCAGCGGCCCGCCACCACCCCGCCCGCCGCCGCTTACGGCTTGGGAGAGATACGCACAGGTCCTGCTCGCCTCGAACGAGTTTATTTTCGTGGACTAGCGCCGGTACGGTTAGCGGTTTCTGCTTGCCGGCTCGTCATCAGCTTCTCCACTGCCCGCCGATGCGGTGCGGTCATGGCGATGGCCTCGATTTCGCCGAACGGAATCCACTCCTGATCTTCCCCCGCCCGCTTCGGCGCAGCGGTTCTGAATACCTTCAAGCGAACGCGATGATGGGTGAATGGATAGTCCGCCTCGTAAATCGGCTCAGCACTCGGCGCGGCCTCCAGGCGTGGCAATTTCCAGAGTCCCTTCCAGCGCGAACCGGTCTGGCGCTCAAGCAGGAGCTTTCCGTCCTTTTCGATCCAGCCGCATGGTTCATCGAGGACGACTGTCTTGCGGCGCGGTTTCTTGACGGGCAATGATTCCGGTGCGGTCGCGGCACAATTCGGGCGAATCGGACAGACGAGACACTGCGGCTGGCGCGGAGTACAGAGCAGCGCGCCCAATTCCATCAGAGCGGAATTGTGCAAACGTCCGCCTTTTGCAGGTAAAAGCGCCTCGGCGATTTCCCATAAACCAGCCATGCCCGCTGGCGTGTCGACCGGCTCACGAAAATCCGCGATCCGCGCAAGCACGCGTCCGATATTCGCATCCACCGCCGCGACAGGGCGATCGAACGCAAAGCTGCCCACCGCACCCGCCGTGTACTTTCCGACACCCGGCAATTCCGAAATGACGGCAGGATCGTCAGGAAGCTCGCCGCCATGCTGCTCCGCCACGAACCGGGCCGCCCGGTGCAGGTTGCGAGCCCTGGCGTAATAACCGAGCCCCTGCCAGGCGTGCAGAACCTCCTCTTCCGGTGCAGCGGCCAGCGCATTGAAATCCGGAAAGCGCACAAGCCAGCGTTCGAAATAAGGAATCACCGTCGCCACCTGGGTCTGCTGGAGCATGAATTCCGAAACCAGAATGGCGTAGGGATCGTGCGTCCGCCGCCACGGCAGATCGCGGCCGTCCTTTTTGAACCACGCATTCAGAGCCTGGTGAAATGCTCGCCGGGTGGCGGGATTCGAAACAAGATCGGAAGGAACGAGTGCTTTCGCTTTGCGCGGCATGAAAAGGTCGGGAACACTGTGGCGGATTTCTCATGCCGACAAGCCCGCAGCAGCCTCCGCCAAAAACTCTCCACACCTGCCCTCTGACCTCAGAGCAGGCGGAACGCCTCCGCGAGGTGTTGAAGGATCGCGGCTGGAAATTCGAGACGCGGCCTTACACGCTTTATTTCGCGCAGAAGGACAAGCTCACCGCCGCAGTTTACGAAAAGGGGCCAAAACTCGTCCTGCAGGGAAAAGGCACCGACGAGTTTGTCCAGTTCACCTTGGAGCCGGATATCATCGGCGAAGCCAAGATGGGCTATGAGGAGGTTCACAATCCGGCGATGTTCACCCCGCATTTCGGGGTCGATGAAAGCGGCAAGGGCGATTTCTTCGGACCGCTGGTCATCGCCGGCGTTTACACGGATCAGAAGATCGCCCGGCAATTTCTCCAGGCGGGCATTCAGGATTCGAAGCGAATCGGCTCGGACAAGCGCATTCGCGACTTCGCGGAGCTCATCAAGAATACGCCCGGCGTCTTTTTCAGCGTCGTTTCGATCGGCCCCGAGAAGTACAACACCCTCTATACAAAGTTTGGAAATCTGAACCGCCTGCTGGCTTGGGGCCATGCCCGGGTGATCGAAAACCTACTGGAAGCCCATCCGGAATGCCCTCGCGCGCTCAGCGATCAGTTTGCCAATCCGCGCCTGATCCAGCGCGCGCTCCTGGAAAAAGGACGCGGAATCGAACTGGAACAGCGGACCAAGGCGGAGAGCGATCTCGCAGTCGCAGCCGCGTCAATCCTTGCCCGCGAACGGTTCATCGATTGGCTGCGCGATGCCAAAAAGACCTACGGGCGCGAATTGCCGAAGGGTGCATCCGGAGCGGTCAAGCAGATCGCTGGAGAACTCGTCGGCCTTCACGGACCTGAGGTCCTGTCCCGCGTTGCGAAGACGCACTTCAAGACGGCGGCCGAAGTTGCGCCCTCACATTTCACAAAAGCTGACTTGCCGAGTGGCCCAGACATGAGTTAAGTGCCTAAGTATGGGCACTTTGACGAAAAGGGATCTCGTCGTTCAGATCAGCAACGAAACCGGGCTGGTACAGTCGCAGGTGTTCGATGTGGTCCAACGCACCCTTGATCATATCACCGACGCGCTTGCGCGTGGCGATACTGTAGAACTCCGAAACTTTGGAGTGCTAGAGGTGCGGCTCACCAAGCCGCGCGTCGGGCGCAATCCAAACCGGCCGGGCAGCGCGTTTGTCATTCCATCCCGCGCGACTGTCAAATTCAAGCCAGGCAAAATCATGCGCCAGCGCGTGGGGAATCTCTCCAGCACGCTGAAGCGCCAGGAACAGCCGGAAAAGCCCGCAGAGGAAACTACCGAGTAAAAGGACCGCATTCCTGTTGCGATTTGGTCCCGGGTCAATCCATCTCCTCACTCGGGACCATCTTACAAATGGCGCCGCCGCGCTTCCGCTAATAGCGTGCAGACTTCGGCATCGGAGGTCTGCGAAAAGTTGGAGTAATACTGTCCCACCGCCTCGAAGTACGGCGACACAAGCGGGCAGACCATCGAATCCGCTTCGGCTTCGATCAGTTCACACGTTGACGGCGAGCCGACCGGCACGGCGACCACCACTTCCATCGCGCCAAGCTTGCGCACTGCCGTTACGGCGGCCCGCATGCTTGCTCCCGTGGCGACGCCATCGTCCACAAGGAGGACCGTCTTGCCTTTCACATCGAGCGGAGGAAGACCAGCGCGATACTCCGCCTCGCGGCGAGTCAGTTCGCGTATTTCCCAAGCCGTCACGTCCTCGACGGCCCGCTTTGCATCTGGCAACGAAGCTAGAACGTTCTCATTGAGAACACGCACGCCGCCCGAGGCAATCGCCCCCATCGCCAGTTCCTCGTATCCTGGAACCCCGATTTTCCGGACCAGAAAGACGTCCAGCGGCAGTTTTAGCTGCTTTGCCACTGCGGCCCCCACCGGCACGCCTCCTCTCGGGAGCGCCAGCACGATGCAGTTCGGCCGGCAGGCGTAGACGTGCAGCGAATCCGCCAGCAAGTACCCCGCCTCTGTCCGATCTCGGAATCGAAGCTCAGTCATGGCCTCCGCGAGCAGCGGGGAAAACCGCGCCCGCTTTGCCAATATATCATTCAAGACGGATGCTTTCGCGAGCGAATCCACGCGGCAGACGGCAATCCGAAGCGAAAGCGTTTAAGCCAAGTTTTCACGCAAATGGCGCAATGTGACGTTGTTTCGAAAGGCTGAGAGCGCCGCCCTCTGATAAATCGCCTTGCTGAAACAGTGTTCCACGCGTACCTGTGGTCTCGGTGTCGGGTGACGCAAGAAATGGCGCGCTTGTTTCCCCTTCCCGCAGCAATCCGGACATGAGCAAGGCGGTAACCCTCTTCTCGGGGTCGGATTCTCTGCTTTCCGCGCGGAGGTTTTCTTCCAGCCCGGACCGCAGGGCAAACATGGCTGCGCGCGTCTTGCATACGCCTGGCACTCCGGCGAACCCGTGTCCGAATTCCGCCGCCCTGTGCTCTCGCAACGTTGAGGAGAGCGGCTGGCGCTTTCGGCTGAAACACGACCGATCGTCCCCGAACCGGCTTTGCCAAGGCGGTTCGCGGCATCTTCGCCGGCGTAACACAGAAACAAAACCATCCTAAGAGTGAGTACCATGAGTTCGCAAAACACCAGGTCGTCCGGCCGCCGTTCGGGTCGCGGATCGCGACGCCACCGCCAGCACGACCGAGACCGCAATGAATCGCGCGATACGCGCGAAACGCGCGAAGCCGCGCCGAAAGCTCCGGCAAAGAAGAGCCTGTGGCAGAAGATCGTCTCCTTCTTCGCGCCCAAGAAAAAGCAACAAACCAACGGTTCCTCCCGCCAGCAGTCCCGCAGCGGAGCAACCACCACCAGCAACTACCCCGCCAGCACGCCAGCCCCACGCCCGGCGCGCAAGCCTGAAGCGGTCGAAGTCACCTCTCCGAAGGTGTACGTCGGCAACCTCTCCTTCGATGCGACCGAGAACGACCTCCACGAGTTGTTCAAGGGAATTGGCGGAGTCAGCCTCGCGGAAATCGTTTCCCATAATCACACGCAGAAGTCGAAGGGCTTCGGCTTTGTGACGATGTCCTCCGTCGAGGAAGCCAAGCGCGCCGTTGATGTTCTCCACGACAAGGAGTTCATGGGCCGCAAGCTCGTCGTGAGCGGCGCCAAGACGCCGGCCGACCGCCGCTAAGCGCAGGAAAATTCAGTCCGTTTCTCTTAAGGAGACTCATCGAAAGGTGGGTCTCCTTTTCTTTTTGGGGTGACGAAGGCCCGCGGAGCATGGAGCAGTAAATATGTGCGCGCCTCTCTTGTCTCCCGCTATCGGGCTCTCGTCATCGCCGGCCCGACTGCGGTCGGGAAATCGGAGTTCGCCGTGCAGGCCGCGCTTCGAGCCAATGGCGAGATTGTCGGAGCCGATGCCTTTCAAGTGTACCAGGGCCTGGAATTGCTGACAGCCAAGCCGTCCCTCGCGCAGCAGCAGGCCGTCCGGCACCATCTCATCGGAGAAATCCCCCGCTCCAGATCCTTTGACGTCGCGCAATACCTGGATCTTGCCGGCCAGCGAATGGCCGAAATCAGAAGGCGGGGCAAGACGCCAGTCATCGTCGGCGGTACCGGCCTTTACGTTCGCGCATTGATGCGCGGCCTCGACGACCTTCCGCCCGCAAATCCGGCAATCCGCGCCGAATTGGAAACGCAGCCGCTGGAAGCCCTCCAGCAGCGCCTTAAGGAACTCGATCCCGTGGCCGCGAGCCGGATCGATCTGAAAAATCCGCGCCGTGTGATCCGCGCGCTGGAGGTCTGCCTGACGAGCGGGAAACCGTTCTCGAGCTTCGGGCAGGAATGGAACACCGCGCCCACGCAGGATTGCGGAGTGTTGCTATTGCGGGATCGCGCCGAGCTTTACGCGAGGATCGAGCAGCGCGTGGAAGAAATGTTCCGTGACGGCGTGATCGAGGAAGTGGAGCGCGCCGGCACCGAAATGAGCCCAACCGCCGAACAAACCCTCGGCTGGCGGGAGATCCGTAGCCTCATCGCCGGCGAGATGACACGCGATGCGTGCATCGCGGCGATCCAGCAATCCACACGCCAATACGCCAAGCGACAGATCACCTGGTTTCGACGCGAGACCGGCCTGCGAACCATCGAGATGGCAGGCGGCCAAGCCATGGAGGAATTCGACAAGCTCCTTGCCGAATCCTCTGACTAATCTCACGGCCAACTGGCCGCTCAGCGCATCTTATTCGAGAGGTACCGCTTGGCCATTGGCCCGAGGTACGGCAGCGCCCAGATCCTGCCCATGAAGGCGCAGCCCATGGCGATGAAGTAGAGAGCCAGCCAGAAAAGCGCGAAGATTCCGTAAACAAATGTCGCGACCTTGATCACCAACGGGCCAATGACTCCGATCGGACTGAAGATGAACTGCACCAGGCCGAGCACCAGGTATGCGGCGCCGAGGAGTACGCCGAGTACAATGGACTGGATGGAGTAAAAGCGAACCAATCGGTCCTTGCGCTCGAGAAAGAGAAAGGCAATGCCGCCAATGAGCGGAATCATTACAGCCAGAGTCGCGGAGATATTCGGAGGCAACCCCGTTACGCCCAGCGAGTCGGAAGGAGGTTGGTCATTCGAACGAGGCGAAGAGTCAAAGGGATCGTCGGGCATACGCACAGTCCACGGAAGGCTAAGATGATGCCCGCTAGTGTCAAGGCAACCGCTGTCAAAATGAGCCGGTTTCACGCGGAAAGTCCGGCAGCCCAGCCTTGAATGTTAACTTTCTACTTCGCTTGAAACTCCAACGACAACCTATCGATATCCCGACAACGACGGCGCGAAGATTCGCCCGTATTTCCAAGTCTGCCCCGCGTTTTCCAGCCATCTGACCTACTTTTTCACGGCCAGACTCCGCTGAAATCATTTAAGGATTTACCTTTCCGGCACATTCATTACGCTGCGGCGCTAGTTTCTTCGCAAGCAGTATTCACAGGCAGGCTTGCGAGGCCCCCGGGCGCAGATTTCAACCAACCATTGAAACTCCATGGCCAAGAAGACTAGTACAACACCCAAGGCAGCAACTTCCGCAGCCTCACCCGCTGCTCCACCCCAAAAGCCGCCTACTCAGGCAAAGCGCGCGACCAAACCCGCTGCGAAAACCGACGAAGCGCCGGCACACACAAACGGTTCGACTGTTACGAATGGCTCGACCGTTCACGCAGAGAAACCGGCTCCGGCCGCACCGGCAAAAGCCACCGCCGTCAAAAAGGCCGCACCAAAAGCGACGAAGCCCGCCAAGGCAACGGCGACGCGCCTCACTACCAAGAAAACGGCATCAGGCGAAACCGTGGTCATTACCGTCGAAGATATTTCCCTTCGCGCTTACTTCATTTCCGAACACCGCCGCAACAATGGCCTGCCCGGCAATTCCGAGCAGGATTGGATCGAAGCGGAACGCCTGCTGAAGCTGGAAGTAGCTCCGGCCGCGCCGAAACGCAAAAAGGCCAAGGCTTCCTGAGCGCCGGAGAGAACGTTCTCCAACGCTCTTTATTACCATCCCGGCCCACTGGGTGATGCAGGACCATCACCCGCTGGAGTTTGGCCACTTTTGGCCTGCCGGCGGACGTAGCGGTAGATGAGGAACTGAACGGTTTCCTCACTGAACGGTTTCTCAATCCCAACGGGATTGAATCATATAGCCCAGGGTTGCGCGGTACGCGCTACCCTGGGTACAAATAAAAGAGATTCCAACCCTGTTAAGGGTTGCATCGTTTGACCACGGTAAAAAGCCTCACCAATCTCGTTTCAAAGGCGTACCTTCCAGCCTCGTTGCGCTGGGATTGACGCAACCCTTGCAGGATTGGCTCACTTTTTTGTTCGTACCCAGGGTAGCGCGTACCGCGCAAACCCTGGGCTGAGTGATACAATCCCTTTGGGATTGGAAAGTGGCCGAATTTCAGAGGCTGATGCAGAAGCATCATCCTCCAAAAACGCCGCCGCATTCAGACGAGTAGCGGCGGCTAGCCTGCTAGCCCTCGAACGCCCGGATGACGAGGGAAACGTTGTGTCCCCCGAAGCCGAAGGAGTTGTTCAGCGCGACGCGGACCTTGTGTTCACGCGCCGTGTGCGGCACGAAGTCGAGATCGCACTCATCGCCCGGATTATCGAGATTGATCGTCGGCGGAACAACGCCCGTCTCGATCGTCTTCGCACAGACGATGGTCTCGACTGCACCGGCGGCACCAAGCAAATGGCCGGTCATGGATTTCGTCGACGAAACAACCAATCCACCGCGGGCGTGATCACCGAACACCGCCTTCACGGCGCGCGTTTCGGCCACGTCGCCGATCGGCGTGCTGGTTCCGTGGGCATTCACGTAATTGACGTCGGTCGGATTCAGGCCCGCCCGGTTCAGGGCGATGCGCATGCTGCGCTGGGCCTGTTCGTGGTTCGGGAGCGGAGCCGACATGTGATACGCGTCGGCGGTTGCACCGTAACCGGAGATCTCGGCGTAAATCCGCGCGCCGCGACGGCGGGCGTGCTCGAGCTCTTCCATCACAATGACGCCGGCACCTTCGCCCATGACGAAGCCGTCACGATCGCGATCCCAGGGACGCGAGGCCTTCTGGGGATCTTCGTTACGCGTCGAGAGCGCCTTCATCGCGGCAAAGCCACCGACGCCAAGCGGAACGATCGTCGCTTCCGAGCCACCGGCCAGGAAGGCATCGGCGTCGCCGTCGCGGATCATCCGCCAAGCCTCGCCAATCGCGTGAGCCGAGGTCGCGCAAGCGCTTACAGTCGCGAAATTCGGCCCCTGCAGGCCAAATTCCATGGAAACCATGCCGCTGGCGATATTCCCGATGAGCATCGGGATCATGAAAGGAGAAAGCCGGCCCGGTCCCTTGTTCATCAGGATCGTGTGCTGGTCTTCGATCGTTTTGAGGCCGCCGATGCCGGAGCCCAGCATGACGCCGAAGCGCTCTGGATCTTCCACCGCGCCCGGGAGCGAAGCGTCCTGCATCGCGAGCTTGGCCGCAGCCATCGCGAGTTGCGTGAAGCGGTCGGTCCGGCGCGCATCCTTCTTTTCATTAAACCACTGGACCGGGTCGAAATTCTTTACCTCACCGGCAATCTGGCAATCGAACGTGCTGGCATCGAAGAGCGAGATCTTGCCGATGCCGCTCACTCCTGCGGTGATATTCTGCCAGAAGGACTGGAGATCGTTGCCGACCGGCGTCACGACACCCATCCCGGTAATGACGATTCTGCGTGTTTGGCTCATAAGACGAAAGGGGCGTAAAACAGCGTACGTTCGCTGCGGATGCAAATGGAAAGTACACGAGAAGTGCCTGTTGCGCGCGAAACAATGGTTTTAAGGGAGTCACCCATGAGGGTCATTTGCACCATTGGATGCTCTGTCGAAGCCGCAAAATCCGCCCGATTTCATCTACAAGCACCGTTTCCTGTCCACCTTATGACGCTCACCCCGGTTTTCTCCGTCGCGGCATGTGGATTGCATCGTATAATTCGCCTCGTTCACCATGACTGAGCCATTCTCCTTTCCAGCTCCCGCGCGACTGATCGACTTTATGAGACAGGCCGACCAGCCGGGCCTGATCAACCTTGCTGCCGGTGTCCCAGGGCTAGATTCCCTTCCAAGCGCTCAGCTTGCGGAAGCCTTTGGCAAAGCCTTTTCAAAGGATGGCGCCGCCATGTTCGCATACCATCACCCGGAAGGTGACCACGGCCTGCGCGAACTCCTGGCCGCGCGTCTCGCCAAGCGTGGCGCCTCGGTGACTGGCAAAAACATCGTGACCGTGAGTGGCTGTACCCAGGGCCTTCAGGTACTCCTTTCGATTCTGGTAAAGCCTGGCGACGTAGTCGCATGCGAAGCCCCGGCCTATTACGGGCTCCTCGAACTGCTGAGCGTTGCGCGCGTTCGCGTACTGCCCATCCCGATTCGCGGCGGCGACGGCATCGTTCCCGAAGACGTGGAAGCCCAACTTGCACGCTGGAAACCGCGCTGCCTCATCGTGTGCTCCGCGCTCTCGAATCCTTCCGGCGCCACAGTGCCCGAGTCCAACCGCGGAAAGCTCGTGGAGATCTGCCGCCGCCACGGTGTGCGCCTGATCGAAGACGACATCTACGGCGAACTCGTCGATGGCGGCGGACCGCGTCCCCTGCTCGCCTGGGATCCGGAAGGCTCAACGGTTTCATACGTCTCGAGCGTTTCGAAATCGATTTCGCCCGGCCTGCGCGTCGGCGTCTGCGTCCCCGGCACGCTCCACGAAGAATTCGCCACCCGGAAATGCCAACAGGATCTGCATAGCTCGGTGGTGAGCGAAGCGGCCTTGCGCGAATTCCTCGCCTCGGATGCCCTCGATCCGCATCTCGAAGGTCTGCGCAAGCGCAATCGTCGCCGCCGTGAACTGGCGCTCGATGCCATTGCCAATGCCTTCCCGGCCGGAACTACGGTGGTCCATCCTCGCGGCGGCTACATGCTGTGGGCCGAGCTTCCGACCAAGGTCGATCTCGGCGTCGTCCGCGATCGCGCGAAAAAAGAAGGCATCGTTTTCGCCGCAGGTGACGTCTTCTTCGCCGCTGATCCAGGCAAGAGTTACCTCCGCCTGAATTGTGCAAAGGCGAGCGAGGAGGAACTGGTTCGCGGCCTCGCGGTGATCGGAGAAATCCTCTGCGAAACCGACTCTCCGGCCAGTGCGATTACCGTCCCAGCGTGAATTTGCGGCTGACACTGGAAAAATTTCGGCCATCTTCGATGGGCATGAGAAGCATTGTCCTGCTGCTGGTTGCCACGCTCGGTCTGTTGTCGCGCCCTGCTCTCGCCGTAGATACTTCGCGCGAGTACGTCATTCTCACCGGAGGCGTCTCTCTCTGGATGTGGGAGAAGTACAAGCAGGCACCGCATGACAACTGGTGGGCAAACTTCGTCCGCGCTTCGCGCATCCGCATCGAGCAGATCGAGCAGCAGGATCCAAATGCCCAGATCACGTGGCTGGTTTACCGCCCCGCCTATCTCGTCCGTGCCAAGCAGGAGAACAATGACCTGATCGCGCACATTCAGTCCGTCCGCGATGCCTTTCACATCAAGCTGATCTTCTTCGATCATGCGAACGAGGTCATCGACTACATGAATGGTGGCCAGCCCCGCGATCAGGTGAAGATTTGCGACTTCGAATACTTCGGCCATTCCAACAAGGCCTGCTGGATGTTCGACTACTCGAACAATCTCGACAGCGCCTCGAAATGCTGGCTGCACGAGAACGATCTCAAGCAACTCCATCGCGGCATCTTCACAAGGGATGCCTACGCCAAGAGCTGGAGCTGCCACACAGGCGAGAGCATGAGCTCGAAGTTCCGCTCCGCCACCGGCGTCACAATGATCGGCGCGATCGGCAAGACGCAGTACATGACGGATGAACTGCCGATCCTCTCGTCTCCCGAGGGTCGCTGGACGAAGTAGCGATTACGGATCGCGGATTTCCGATTACGGATTGATTCGCCCGGCTGCCGCGGCGAACTTCCCTTCATTGCCGCCAGTGATCTCCGCTGGCGGAAGATCCTTTTCACCCGCGTGCCTCTTTCCCATTTGCCATGACTTTTGTTGATCTCGGATTTGCACGCGTCGATACGGACCGCCACCGTCGCTGCGGCTTTCCCGAAGTTGTTTTCGGCGCCGGAAAGACGCCCGAGGAAGTGCTGGGAATTGCCAGGACGATCCTTTCGCATCACGGCGTACTTCTCATTACACGAGCCAATGAGGCTCAGTCGCAGGCGCTGCTCGCCGAATTTCCAGCCACGCGTTTCCATGCCCGTGCCCGCTGCATCACGATCGAGACCGAGCCGCTGCCGAAATACGACGGTGTCGTAGGCGTCGTTTGCGCAGGCACTTCCGATCTACCGGTGGCGGAGGAAGCTGCAATCACGCTCGAGGTTTTTGGAAATCGCGTGGAGCGAATCGCCGATGTAGGCGTCGCTGGCATCCATCGCCTCATCGCCGAGCGCCATCGCCTGGAAGCGTGCAATGCGCTGATCGTCGTCGCCGGAATGGAAGGCGCACTTCCCAGTGCCGTGGCCGGACTGGTGAGCAAGCCGATCATTGCGGTGCCCACCAGCGTCGGCTATGGCGCAAGTTTCAACGGGCTCGCCGCCCTGCTCGGAATGCTGAATTCATGCGGCTCAGGCGTGACGGTGGTAAACATCGACAATGGCTTTGGCGCCGCCTACGCGGCGGCGCAGATCAATCGCCTCCTGCATCAAAGGCTGCACGAAGCCCCGCCTGCTACTGCTACTTCGCCAAGTCCAGATGGACGTCCTTGACGTGCAGGACCGCGTCCCCGCCCGAGATCAGGAATCCGAATTCCGTCCGACGGTGTGCAATCCCATCGGCCGGCTGGAGTTCGATTGGCGCTTCATTATTGACCTTCACGGTCGTCTTTGAGCCCGAGGCGGTGATATCGAGGGTGATCCAGTCCCGCCAATCGAGGTGATTGGCGCCAAGCGGCTTGGGATCTGCCGCTGAACCATCGCCGCCGATCAGGCCAATTCCCTTCGGGCCTAACTGGACCAGAGCCCTGGTGGGCATCCCATCGATGAGCCTGCCCTGAACGATGCAGGATGCTACCGGGGCTGTTCCGTCCAGTTTCACCTTGGCGGTGAAATGGAAGTTTTCAGCGATCATATCGCTGGTCAGGAAGACCCCATCGTGGCCATTCGCCTTGCCGACGATTTCGCCGTTTTCCACGCGCCACGCATCGGCGCGGGACGGAATCCAACGGGTGAGATCCGTGCCATTGAAGAAATCGCTGACGTTGGCAGGCGAAGCCAGAATCGGAACCTGGCCATGGAGTCGGAGATACGAGAAGAGGTCGCGAACATCCTCGTCCTTAAGCGCGGAGAGCAAGCCTTCCGGCATCAGCGACGTATCGAGCGTCTTCAGGCTCGCAACCTCGGAGCGCTGGACCGACTGCACGCCAGCCAGGCTCTTCAACGTTACGCTGGAGGCATCCTGCTCGGCTATGATTCCTACGAGGGTCTGGCCGCCCTTGGTTTCGATGACGGTCTGCTGGTAATCCTTCCCGATGATGGCGTTCGGATCGATGATGTTGAGCAGCAGGTAATCGATGTCCTCAAACGCGCCGGGCAGTTCGGGGCCGATCTTGGCTCCGGCACCGAAAAGCGTATGGCAAAGCGCGCAGGTCTGCGTGAACAGGGCGCGACCGTGCGACGCGTCGCCCCTGGCCATGAAACCCGGCGTGAGCACCGATTTCAGCCGCGCGATCTGTTGTTGCTTGTCCGCAGGCGAACTGCGCAGGGCTCCCCAATGTTCGCGGAGCCATGAGCTGATTCTGGAATCCCCCATTTCCGAAAGCTGACGCGCGAGCGGCGTGGACACATCCGACTTCGCAATGGTCTTCGCATCGAGGCCGTCGATGATCGCATGAGCCCACGCGGGGCGGGCAGCCAGCGTGGAGAGCGCCTCGCGCTTTTCGTCAGAACTGAGGCCCGCGTAAGCGGCCAGGATTTCACCGGGAATCTTTGCGTCGTCGTAAACAGTCAGTCCATGCAAAGCCGCGCCGCGCAAAGGACCGGCTCCTTTCAGGAAGCCGATCAGCATCGGCAGCGTTCCCGGATCACGTGCAGCGATGAGTGAATCCAATGCGGCCTTTCTGCTTTCCTTGCTCGCCGCTGAGTCGCCGAGCGTCTTGCGCAACTCCGCCAGCGCGGCGTCTCCTCCAAAATCGGCCGCAAGCAGCGTCGCCTGCTCACGCACTTGAGCATCGGGACTGGCTTTCAATCTCTCATAAGCGGCGCTCCAGCTTCCAGGCGGAGTCAAACCACGCTTGCCCTTAAAGGCCGTGTTGATGCCGTGCAGCAGATTGAGCTGAGTCGCCGGGGCATCCGTCTTGGCCAAGGTCTGCAGGAGCGTATTCATCGCCAGATGCGCGGCGTTGCCTTCGAACTCAGTCGCCGCCACGCGGCGCGCGATGTTTTCCTGAAGCTTTCCGATGCCCGCCCGCGCGATGAGATCCGCAGCCCGCGTGGGATCAGCGGCAATCGCAGGTTCAACCGCGTACCAGATTAGTTGCGGCAGGTTGTGATCACCCGCGTCTTCACTGTGCGAGGCAAGGCCTGAAACGATGTCCCAGCGTTGCGCGACCGGAATCCGTCCTGCCGCCGAGGCGAGGTAGAGCCGAACGACTGCCGACGTGTCGTTGCGTGCCATCTCGGCGAATTGCGCGATCGCGGCACTGGAGGGCGAACCGTCCTCGCAAAGCAGCTGGATGGTCCACGCCCGCACGTATTCCTGCGGGCTTTTCAGCAATCCCAGGGCGACCGATTCCTTCAGGCCACCGGTAACATGCAGCGTCCACAGCGCGCGCAGTTTCCGGGTTTCATCGGGATTCTCCTGCACGATCTTTTCCAACGCAGCATGCACTGCTGGATCAGGGCCACGTTCCTGCAGAATCCTGCGGGCGTGCCGGACATACCAGTCATTCTGGTTCAACTGCATGGCGACCAACTCCGCGCTGCTCGCCTTCTGCAGATCCACCCGCAAAGGTTTGGCGCCCGTGTAAACGATCTTGTAAAGGCGGCCATTGGACCGATCCACCTGCTCCTTTTGCTGATAGCACGGCACCTTGTCGTACCAATCATTGAGAAAGACCGAACCATCGGGACCGACCTGCGGCGAGAGCCCACGGAACCAGCCATCATTCGCGACGAGGAAGTCGAGATTCCGTTTCGCACGGAAGCCCGAGCCTTCGCGGACCATGACTTCATTCCGCACCTTGTTCATGTGGATGTCGTCGAAGAAAAAGGTGTCGCGGTATTGCGCCGGCCACTGTCCGCCGAGGTAGAACATCGCGCCGCAATACGCGCGCTTCTCGTACTCGAAATCGCCGATGGTCTTGATCTCGTCGTAGGTATGTGGATCCGAAGGCGATCCCGCCTGCCGCGTATAGCGCGCTCCCTGGATGCACTGCCAGATGTGCGGGATCACGCATGCCGCGAAACACGCCTGCCCGTGATCGTTCCAGTCAATCCCCCACTGGTTACTGCCGCCCTCGCAGTAGCGCTCGAATTTTCCAGTGATCGGATGAAAACGCCACACACCGGCATTAACGGGCACACGCTCCGCTGCGGGCGCTCCGGGCCGGCCGACATTAGAATTCGTAAAGACTCCCTGCGTGCCGTACAGCCAGCCGTCCGGTCCCCACGTGAAATTGTTCATGGTTTCGTGGGTGTCCTGATTTCCCCAGCCATCGAGGACGACCTGCGGCGGACCGGCCGGATGGTCTTCCCCGGGTTTGACCGGAATGAACAGAAGATTCGGTGGTGCGCCCACCCACACCCCGCCGAATCCGACCTGGATGCCGGTGGCAAAGGTCATTTTGTCGAAGAAGACCGTCTTCTTGTCGAAATGACCGTCACCATGCGTGTCCTCGACTATCAGAATCCGGTCCTTCGGCTCGCCCGGACATGTCGGATAGTTCGTATTCTCCAGCACCCAGAGGCGGCCGAGATCGTCCATGGTGTAGGCGACCGGCTGCACCAGATCCGGCTCAGCCGCAATCACTTGCACACTGAAGCCTTCGGGCAGCTTCATTTTCTGCACCGCGACATTCGGGGGAAGACTTTCCGTCGTGGCGACCGGGCGATCCTTGTCGTGCATCGGATCATACCCGTAAGCCGTAGCAGTGAGCGAGAGAAGGAGGAGGGACTTCCGCATGCTGGGAGGAACCTCGGCGTGTCTTAAAGCTTGGCCCTTTTTTCCCTTGGGAACAAACACGCTCGACACTCGCGCAGAAGCGCCTAAAGGAATTCGCCTTACTCATGTCCGTCGACGCCCGCATCTCCTCCATCTGGAGCAAACAGAAGCTGTTTATCGCCATCGCCTTCCTCGCCTTCAGCGCGTGGTTCTTCTATGACGGCGCAGTTGGATGGCCCGCGAGCAATGAGCGGTGGCAGGCCCACGACAAGTTCGTGCAGGGGCAGAATCTCAAGGAATGGCCGGCATTCGCCCGCAGCCAAGGCTGGGTCGAGCAACCGCCGGAAAAGTTTTACAAACGGGGCGACATTATCGGGCAATACGTTGTTGGGGGCTTGGCCGCATCGATTGGCGTGCTGCTGCTGACCTACTGGATCACCCAACGACGCCGCGTACTCCGCATGGATGAAGAGGCCGTCTACACGACCTCTGGCACTTGCGTTCCCTTCGATGCCATCACCGCCGTGAATCGCAAGAAGTGGGAGACGAAAGGCATCGCCCGAGTGCGCTACACCCTCGAAGGCCGCACCCGCGAATTCGTCGTGGACGATTACAAATTCGAGACCGCGCCCACGCGACTCATTCTGGAAGAAATCGAGAAGCGTCTCGCCTCACGGAACGGCAACAACGCCGCCTCGCCCTCCAGCACGCCGAATCCGGAGTAAGCCTCCGGATTTGATGCTTCAGCACTGGCTTATCGTGAGCACGGATAAGCCTCATTCAGCGGAAGCTGAACAACAGCGCAACGGATCGCTGCGATCCGAGGCTGCACAGCGAGTTAAGCCCCTACGGATTGACCGCAAGCCGGCGTGCCAAACCGGCCTTTCACCCCACAGCGACTGCTACCGCTTCCGCCTGCCGCCGCTGCTACCGCCAAACGAATGCCCGCGGAGTGTCCGGCCTCCGCGAGGAGCACCGGCAGCGATGGACGATTCGTTGAAGATCGCGGAATACAGGTAATCGAAGTTCTCCACCTTCAGCCTCGGGATACTCTGGCCGATGAACCGCTCGATCGCACGCACGTGATCGAGGTCCTCGGCGGCGAAAATCGTGAAGGCATCGCCCACCTGCTGCGCACGGCCTGTGCGGCCGATGCGGTGAACGTAATCTTCCGGATGGGTCGGGACGTCGAAATTCACTACGTGCGAAACGCCATGGATATCCAGTCCGCGTGCCGCGAGATCGGTCGCGACGAGCACTTCGTACTTTCCTGACTTGAAGCCATCGAGCGCTTCCATCCGCTCGCGCTGCGTCCGGTCGGCATGGAGAACCGCCACGGCGTGCTTCATGTCCTTGAGCTTATGCGCAATGCGATCAGCCATGATCTTCGTCGACGAGAAGATGATCACGCTGTCGTAGTTCGTGCGCTCCAGCAGGGCTACAAGCAGGTCAAATTTCTGGTCCTTCGCCACCGGGTAAAGGGCGTGCGTGACGGTCTCGGCAGGCGAACGGCGCTGGCCGATTTCGATGACCTCCGGATCCTTCAGCACCCACTTGGTCATGTTCGCGATTTCCGGCGGGAGCGTCGCGGAGAAAAAGAGTGTCTGCCGGTTCTTCGGGCATTTCTCGACGATCTTGCGTACCTGCGGCAGGAAGCCCATGTCGAGCATGCGGTCCACTTCGTCGAGAATCAGGTACTCGATCGAATCCAGACTGACGTCGCCTTCTCCCATTAGATCAAGGAGGCGGCCGGGCGTGGCGACGAGGACATCCACGCCGCGCTTGAGCATCTGGCGCTGGGCGCCGAAGCCGACGCCACCTTGAATGAGCCCGATTTCGACATCCATGAAGCGCGAAAAGTCACGGAACGCGGTCTCGACCTGCGCCGCGAGTTCGCGGGTAGGTTCGAGGACGAGGCAACGCAGCCCGACGTGTTTTTCGAGCTTCGTAAGGATCGGCAGAGCGAAGGCAGCGGTTTTACCCGTGCCCGTCTGAGCCGAGCCCATGACGTCTTTCCCCGCCAAAACGACGGGCATAGCGCGGAGCTGGATGGGGGTCGGATCGACGTAGCCCATCGACTGCACTCCGTGAACAACCGCATCGGCGAGACCAAATTCCTGAAATGACATTAGAGGGTGGTCTCTAACCCAAGGTTGCTCTTGTCTCAACTACTGTTTTGCCGGTTCGAAATTGCCGAGACCCTTTCCCCTGTTCCGCAAGGATGAGCGTTGAAAGCCGGATTTAAGAAAAAACGCAGCTGTCCGCCTTCCCTTGCTATGAGGGAAAACGGCTCTCCGCTCCACTCCAAGCTGGATCCGGATCGTGTCTCTATCAGTCGACCCGGCAGCGTGCTCCGCGCTTCAAGCCGGATTCAGCATTCCACGCGTTCCCTCCAGTTCGAGGGGCACGATGGACTCGAAGGGCATCTTCATCTTATGAAACCACGAGACGAGCACCTCTTTATCGGGTGCCTCCATGATACATACGATCTTACCTTCTGAGAGATTCAGGAAGCTGCGGTATGGCCGAATGACGGGATCATAACGGGCCGCTTCGGAAATCTGATTCACTTGATCCCGGTTGATCGAGCCCGGGGGAACGGTGTGACTGCTCATGAACTTCGGCATGGTGGGTTTCCTTTCTGTTTTTGGGTGCAGTGTCTGAACGAACAGGGAATTCAGAATCCGTGAGAGGAGATGTTCTCTTCAGCCTTCGAGCAAATCGCTCATCCGCAATTCCACGACGGCGGTGGCAGCATCCCCTGCTCCGTAGTAACAGAGAAGCGTTTCGCCACGCTGGACGACGCCGGTAGGGAAAACGACACCGGGGACAAAGCCGGTCTGCTCATAGTCCATTTGAGGGATCAGGATGCGGCCTCGTTGCCGAAGGATACGGCCCGGATTGTCAGCATCCAGCAGCAGCAAACCACCCGTATAGGTACCGATGTCCGGATCGCCCTCCTGGCGGTCGTTGCCATGGTAGATAGTGAGCCAGCCACGCTCAGTTCGGATCGGAGGCGTGCCCCCACCGACCCGGCCCACATCCCACTCGCCCGTGGCTCCGAGGAATGGCGCGTGTGCGCCCCAGTCGAGCAGATCAGGCGACGATGCGATCCACATCTCGGGACGGGAAAAATCATGCGCCGTCGTCGGCCGATGCAGCGCAAAGTAGCGCCCGCCGATGCGCTCGGGAAAAAGCACGACGTCCTTGTTTTCCGGGCAGAAGATGATGCCGTGACGCTCGAAGGTGCGAAAATCACGCGTGGACGCCAGAGCCGTAGCCGCGCCATGACGCGAGACTGCGACGTACGTGATGTAAAAGCGGTCCTCAATCGGCGTGATCCGCGGATCTTCGACGCCAAATTCTTCCGTCAGCGCCAACGGACGGAAGAGCGTGTCATCGACCGTCTCGACAGCCCGTCCGTCGCCACAGCGGACGACGCGCAGGTACGACGTGAAGGTGAGGCGCAGCAGCCCCGTCCGGTTAATTTTCACAACGCGGGCATCGATCCACGTAATTTCGTCATCCCGCAGCCAGTCGATGACTACACGCCCAGCCTCGACGTCCCATCGCGGCAGCCCGATGAAACCGGAACGCTCTTCCCGAGCGCTCTCGGCGACGCGCACGAGCAACACCACGCCTCCTGGCGCATCCACGGCCCCGGGATTAAACACCCCGGCAACCGTCAGATCATCCTGCGAAGGCTGGAGATCGCCCGGACGCAACAGGCATCGGTTGAACAGGCGCGGGATCATGGTTGTTGTTGGCAACGGCAGGCGCGGCGAGATCGACGGCGCGATCAAAGGCGTTCAGCGTGCTCTGGGCGCGGCGCATTTCCTGGAGCGCGAGGAGGAAGGACAGCGTGGATTCAGCCCCCTGGTTCTGGTTCACGCGGTCGCTGTGCAGGCCATCAAAGCAGCCGCCACTCGCCGCTTCGTAGAGCGGTTGGGCAAGATCATTTCGTCCGAGGAACCACTCAAAGGCGCGGGTCGCCTCACTGAGCCAGAACGATTCGTTCGTCGCCTGCCAGGCTTCGAGACAGGCCGAAGTCGAGGCCCAGGCTTCGATCGGCTGCTGGTCGAAGTCAGCACGCGGTCCGCCCCGCGGATAAAATCCATCAGAGCCAATGGGGCGAAAATGCCCGGCCTCCGAGGTCTGCACCCGCATCAGCCATTGCAGGCTCTTCAGCCCAACGTCGAATGCATCGATTCGATTCGACCACTTCCCGCTCAGCAGCAGAGCATGGGAGAGTCGTGCATTGTCGTAGCTGAGGATCTTTTCAAACCACACCCAGTCCGGCGTGCTGGCCGTCACGAATTCCGCAAGCAAACGGTCGGTGAGCAGGTCACGCATGCGATTCACCGTACGGTCGCCGCTGAATTGGCGGAAGTATTCATGGATCGCGATAAGCGCCTGCGCCCATGCGCGCGGAGACGTTGTATCGGCGACGGCTGGGAGCGCGCGGTCGAAAAGCTCCAGCGCCCAGCGGCGAAGGTCTTCCCGTTGCGAACGCCCGACACAGGAGCCAAGAGCAAGCAGTGCGCGCCCCAAGCAATCATCCGAACCGGAGTCGTCGAGCCATTGGCGATCGAAGCTCATGAAATTGCGGAAGCGGCCCGTTTCAGGGACGAAAGCGTAATTCAGAAACCCCGCATAGCTCGAGGCCAGCCCGCGCACAGTATTCGTGAGATCGCCAGTTTCCTCGAGCATCACGGTCAATTGCAGCGCACGGGCATTGTCGTCGGTGCAGTAGCCGTGGGCGAAATTCGGAATCGAGTAGGTCGCGTGCTGGAAGACGCCCGTGGAATCCGAAAGCCGCTGCAGATGATTCAGCCGCAGCACCGGCAACTGGAGCCGGTCCTGCTCCAAGGTTTTCAAGGCCAACCGCGCCACGCCATTCGATGCCGGTGCCTTGCGCGCCTTTTCAAACGAGACTCGGAAGAGGTGCGCAACTTGGCTCCAGGTCATCTCACGCCCGAGCCGATAGGCGTTTTTACGCATCGCATGGCGCTGCAACTCATCGGTCAGCAGCGAACGTAGCGCATCCGCGATGGCCGCGCTGTCGCGATAAGGCACCAGGACGCCGCGCCCTTCAGCAAGCAACTCCTGTGCGTGCCAGTACGGCGTGGAAATCACGGCTTTTCCGCAACCGAATGCATACGCCAGCGTGCCCGACGTGATCTGCGCAGGGTTCAGATACGGCGTTATATACACATCCGCCGCACCGAGGAATTCCTTCAGCTCCTGCAGTTCGACGAAGCGGTTGTAGAAGATGACGTGCTTCTGCACGCCGAGATCCGAAGCCAGCCGCTCGAGGCTCAATCGATACGTCTCGCCCTGCTCGCGCAGGAGATTCGGGTGCGTCGCACCGAGCACAATGTAAACGAGGTCGGGAAAGTCGCGCACCACGCCAGGCAGAGCCCGAATCACGTTTTCGATCCCCTTGCCCGGCGAAAGCAGGCCAAAAGTGAGCAGAACACGCCGGCCTTCCACGCCGAACTGGTCCTTGTAGAAATTCGGATCAACGAACGGCATGTCCGGAATGCCATGCGGGATCAGGTCGATGCGATCGTCGGGCACGTGATAGATTTCCTCGAGCATGCGCCGGCCGCGCTCGCTCATGGTAATAAGCCGCGTGGACAGCCGGATAAGCTGCTGCATCACGCGCAACTGCTCGGGACTCGGGTCCTCCAAAATCGTGTGAAGATGCGTGACAACGGGCACATTCAGCCGCCTGAGAAGCGCGAGTATATGGCTGCCCGCCGGACCGCCATAAATGCCGAACTCGTGTTGCACGCAGACGACTTCCGGATTGGTAAAATTCAGAAAATCCGCCGCGCGCAAATAACCGCCGATGTCCTGCTCGGCAATATCGAAGCGCACCTCGGGAGGATACGCGTAGCCCTCCAGTTGGTCATTCACCGCGACGACGAGGCAGTCGGTATCGGCGTTCTGCAGCGCGTTGAAGACGTCGTTTGTAAATGTTGCGATACCGCATTTTCGCGGCACGTAGTCCCCGATCAGGGCGATTCGGTGTTTGCTCATTTTGGTCGCCCAGGGGGATGTGACAGCAGTGCTTCAATCAATTCGTTAACCGGCACCGTGGCGAATCCTGTGAATTGATCGCTCGCCGCGTAGGGCAGGATCAGTTGTCCGTTATGCACGAGACCACCGCAGGTATAGACGACGTTCGGCACATAGCCCTCACGCTCTTCCGGCGTGGGTTCGAGCAAAGGCTCTGTCAACCGGCCAATGACTCGAGAGGGATCGTCCAGGTCCAGCAACACCGCGCCAATGGCATAGCGACGCATTGCGCCAACGCCATGGGTCAGCACCAGCCAGCCAGCCTCGGTCTCGATCGGCGAGCCGCAATTGCCGAGTTGTACGAATTCCCAGGGATAAGTCGGACGCAGCAGCAGACGCTTCTCATGCCAGAAGTGCAGTTGCTCGGAATACATGAGGTAAACATTCTCGCCGTCCTGCCTCGATAGTATCGCGTAGAGGCCACCGATTTTCCGCGGAAAGAGCGCCATGCCTTTGTTCTGCACCGCGGGCCCATTCAACGTGCTGATCTTGAAGGAAATAAAGTCCTGGCTTTGGAGCAACTGCGGCAGCGTCACCGCGCCATCGAAAGCCGTATAGGTCGCATAATAGGTCGCGCAGCCATCGTCATCGCAGAACCGAACGAACCGCGCGTCTTCAATCCCACGCGCCTCGGTGGGCGCCTGCGGAAAGATGACGCGCTCCGAAAGGCGGCCCTCAGGATCAAAGCAGATCTCGTAGTTTGCCCGGGCCAGGGCCACCACATCCTCCGAGGCACGTCCGGCCTTGCTATCCAGCAGCCGGCTTTCGCGCGAATGCGCGACCGCCGCAGCCGTCAATTCCGCGAAAGTAAATTGTTCACCGAGGAGATCCATCAACCGATGGGCATCCTGCGAAAGCACGCCGAGTTCCTGCAGTTTGCGCATGAAAAGTCGCTTTTCGTAACTCGGATTCGGATGCACCTCCGGCACCGTGACGAAACGCGTCGGGGGGTTGATTTCAATCGTACCCTCGGCCGAGATGGTGCCTGTGCGGAAAACGATCGACGAAAGATGCCCCTCCCCTGTCGCCCGCAGGCTCAGTACGATACGAAGCGCTCCCGGCGGCAGATCGCTCTGGTCGGGATGCGGGACAACCGAAGGATTGAACAGCGCCGCCGCTTCCAGCGAATACTCCATCGTGAAATACGCGCCAATGAGCAGTCGCTGCGCTTCGCTCAAGGGATAATCGGAGATCACACTCTCGCGAACGTCCTCGAAACGCTTTAAGAGAAACCGCTCCAGCCGCTGATGGCGCTCGGCGAAACATTCCAACATTTGTGCGGCCTCCCGCTCCGCCTCTGCACTTGGCATCGCGGTTACCCGTGCCACGATCCGTGTGATGCGCTCCCGGTTCTGCAGGTCAAATGGACGAAAGAACACCCGCGAAGGGTCGGGCTTGAGGAAGACACTGGTCCGTCTCGTACTTTTCAGCATGGGTCGAGATGGGGGTACTGGTTATGCGTACCCCGCACATTTCAATCGCCGTCCCCACACATTCCGCGCCTGCCCAGTGGAGAAAACTGAACAGCTCAGGAGCGACTGAGACACAATGGCGGCGACTTTGGACAGGTCGGATCCCCTAACGTTGGCTCAGGAGATGGCCCCACGACACGTGCTACAACGCACGTTTTTCGTCGCCGCGACGGTGCGTCCCTTATACGCATGGAGGCATGCAATCGTCCGCCGAACACCTGCGCAGTTGGGAGATCCCGGAACTCGCCCGTTTTGAAGAAACACCCGGAGGGCTCGTCCGCCTGGTAGTCACCACCGCCCGTGCCTCCGCCGAGATCTATCTGAACGGAGCTCACGTGACCCAGTTTCAGCCTACCGGCGAAGCTCCGGTGCTCTTCATGAGCCAGGCAAGCCTGCTGCAACCTGGCAAAGCCATTCGCGGCGGTGTCCCAGTCATTTTTCCGTGGTTTGGCGGTCGCGCAGGGCATCCGGAATCCCCCGCTCATGGCTTTGCACGCACCTCAGCCTGGGAAGTGGAAAGCCTCACGGCATCCGCCGATGGCCCGGCGGTGATCAGCCTCGTCCTCACCGCAAACGAGCAAACTCGCGGACAATGGTCGCACGAATTCCTCATTCGGCACCGGATCACGGTCGATCGCGAGTTGACGATGGTTTTGGAAGTCGAAAACCTGGGAACTGCTCCCTTCGAGTTCGAAGAAGCGCTCCACACGTATCTAAGCGTCAGTGACGTGCGGGAAACCGCCACGACCGGTCTCGCTGGAATCGAATACATCGACAAGGTCGATGGCCTTCGTCGCAAGGTCCAGGAAGCAGCGCCGATCCGCATCACCGGCGAAACCGACCGCGTCTACCTCAATACCAAGGGAACCTGCTCCGCCGACGATCCCGGACTGGGACGCCGGCTTGAAGTCGCCAAGGAAGGCTCCGATACCACCGTCGTCTGGAATCCTTGGATCGCGAAGGCCGCCGCAATGGCCGATTTCGGCAACGACGAATGGCCGCAAATGCTTTGCATCGAAACCGCCAATGCCGCCGAAAACGCCGTCACCCTCGCGCCCGGAGCGCGCCACGCGATGACGGCGATCGTTCGAGTTGCCCCGCGCGGATAGAAACCGCGCGGGCCGGTCCCGTTTTCTTTACGCCGGCAATTCCGGCACGTTCACCCAGCGGCGTTCGGCCCAGCTCTTGAGGCCGAGCTCCGCGAGCTGGACGCCTTTTGCGCCTTCGCGGAGATCCCAGCGGAAAGGCTCATTCAGCGCCACGTGACGGAGGAAAAGCTCCCACTGCACTTTGAACGCGTTTTCTCCCGGCGACCAATCCGGTACGCGGTTCCAGCCTTCGTTGTATTTGATCGGCGAATCGATGTCCGGATTCCACGTGCAGCGCGACGTCGAGCTGGAGTGCTGGACCACGCAGTCGCGCAGACCTGCGACGGCGCTGCCCTTGGTGCCATCGACCTGAAGCGTGAGAAGGTCATCGCGACGAACGCGGACGCACCAGGAGGAGTTGAAATTGGCAATCACACCGCTCGCGAGCTCGAAGGTCGCATAAGCGCTGTCGTCCGCTGTACAATTGTAAGGCTGGCCCTGCTCATCCCAGCGCGTCTTGACGTGGGTCGCTCCAAGGCAGGAGAGCGAGCGCACTTCGCCGAAAAGATTGTCGAGCACGTATCGCCAGTGGCAGAGCATGTCCACGATCACGCCGCCGTCGTCTTCCTTGCGGTAGTTCCATGACGGACGCTGCGGCTTGATGACATCGCCCTCGAACACCCAGTAGCCGAACTCGCCGCGAACCGAGAGGATTTCGCCGAAAAAGCCGGAGTCGATGAGCTGCTTCAGCTTCACGAGGCCGGGCAGCCAGAGCTTGTCCTGCACCACGCCGTGTTTCACACCGGCATTCTTTGCCAACTGATAAAGGTCATAGGCGGTGTCGCAGGAAACTGCGGTCGGCTTTTCGCAGTAGACGTGCTTGCCTGCTGCGATGGCCTTGGCTACGGCGTCGTACCGGCGGCCGGTGGTCTGCGCATCGAAGTAAATCGTATTCCGGGGATCGGCCAGTGCCGCGTCCAGATCGGTCGTATGGCGCACCGGGAGACCCGCGCCGAGTTTTACGAGATTCTGAAGCTTGGCTTCGCTGCGGCCGACCAGGATCGGATCGGGCATGAGCACTTCACGGTCGTTCACCTTGACGCCGCCTTGCTGCATGATGGCCAAAATGGAGCGCAGGTAGTGCTGGTTCGTGCCCATGCGGCCGGTGACGCCGTTGAGAATGATGCCGATCGAGTGTGTAGTCATGTGTGGGTAGCTGAGAGGAGGGGAACGTTTACTGGCTGGGAAAAATCAATTAAACTGGTCGTCGTCCTGCTCGTCCGGACCCCAGAGGTGTTCCTTGGTCCACTTGGCCTCGTACAGCTTGCAGAGGCCAATGGCCGCGGCGACGCCGCCAGTGAAGGATGCCGCCGTGGTGTACTGCTTATCCTCGTCGTAGGCACCCACAGCGATCACCACATGGTCGAAGTGTTCGCTGAGGATTTCAAAGACGCGGTCGATCGCTTGCTGCTGGGCCTGGTTCATAAAATTCACTGGTAGCCGAGGAGACGCGTCGAGGAAAGCACGGAGGAGATGAGGGAAATTCCGAACTACGAATCCGGATCAGAAGGTCTGCGTGCACTGCGGACAAGCGCCATCCGGAAGCGGCGGCACCTCGACGCCCGCTCGCGGGAGCGTCCCGTCGAGTTCCTGCCGCCAGTGGGCGACATCGCCCGCAGGGCCGTAGCAATAGATCATCCGCAGAGGCGTATCGCCGATGTTCGTGAGCTGATGAAAGACGCCCGACGGGATGTAAACCATCTGCCCGCTCGTGACGGTCTGACGCTCTTCGCCGAGGCACATCTCGCCGGTTCCCTCGACGATGAAATAGACTTCCTCCTGTTCCTGATTGTGCCACGGCACCTGGCCGCCGCGCGGATCCAGCGTGACATTGCCCATCGAGAAATTCTTCGCCTGGATCGGCGCGACGCCTCCGGCGAGATTCTGCGTGCGACGCCGAGCCGGGTAGCGTCGGCCTTCGATTTTGGAAAGATCACTGATGGTCATGGCAATGGGAAATGGGAGGGCGAAATCTTCGGGGCGCGGCCGGACTTAAGCGCAGATCCAGCCGCTGACAATAGGGTCGTTACTTCAGCGTGAAGCCGGGGATGTTCAGTTCCTGAGCCATGCGCAGCGGACGCTCCAGCGCTTCACGCATGCGCGCCGCTTCATCCGCGCCACGCAGGTCCTTGCACGCGGGATGCGCGTCTGGCGAAGCGATCAGGCCCAAAAGATTCAGAACGTGCGCCGTGCTGTGCTTGTAGGAAGCCGCGCTGCCTTTTGCATCGAGCCGGAAGACGAGATCCTCAAAGGACTGGATGGCCTCGAAGAGCTTGAAAACCCGCGCATCGAATTTTCCGGAGCCCGTCCGGAAGCGCTTTTCCGCCGCACTGTCGAACAACCACATATCGATCGCCGCGCAAAGGAGCGGAGCCGCGCTGGCCCCTGCCCCGACGAGCAGCGGCAGGCCCATCTTGATCGCGGTGGCGAGGCCGAAGTCGTCTCCACTGTGAGGCGTGAAATTCAGTCCGAGATCCCGGCACATCGCCGCCCAATACAGGAAATGCGGCTCCGTCAGCGTGCTCACCTTTCCGCCAATGAAAGCCGGATGCTGCGCCAACTGATACAGCAGCCAGGGCTCGAACGGTTTCGCCCACGGAACGAACGCCGGCTCCAGAGCATGGACCAGCGCCGGATGCGTCAGGAAGCTGCCAATTTCATAGTAAGCATCGCGGCGAAGCTCCGGCGGGAGTCCGGCGAGATGCCGCGAAGTCATGATCATCACTTCGCAATTGTCGTGCACCTGGACCAGATCGAGCAGCGGACGATAGCGGTCTGCGATAAATTTGCTGTCGTTCTCGGCCCCACGCGCCGTGATACCCGCGATGAAACGTTGCGATGGGAAATCGGCGCGAAACCGCCGCAGGACCTCCGCGTACATGGCTTCGTCGAGATCGAAAATATAGCCGGTGTCCGCGTTCAGTACGAAGTCGATCTCGACGCCGTAATACGCTGCCGATTCCCGCATCCAGTGAATGCTCTTTGTAAAGCCCTCCCAATCCGGCTGGCGCTCGCGAAAGGGCAGCAATGCTGCGACGCAGAGCCGCGGACGATGGGCGTGATCAACAAGTTCCTCTTCTCCGGTCCAGGCCCATTTCGTCGCCTGCCAGGGCGTTTCGGGCGTCAGTTGGGAAGGATCCGATAGCAGGTCGGCATTCATGGGACGGATAGAAAGAACGAATGAACTCCGTGTTGTCCAGCGGATGAATGCTCGCTCCGTAAAACTGAAAGCGCCCACGGCGATTTTACATCCGCAAAACTCATGGCTGGACGGAACCCGCTCCCAAGGCGCAAATTTTAGGAACATGCACGTCCCGCTTCTCGATCTTCGCCAGCAGTACGAACCCCTCAAAGCCGAGATCCTTGCAGAAATCGAAAAGGTCGCCGATTCCCAGATGCTGATCCTGGGACCGCAGGTTGAGCGCTTCGAGACCGCGATCACCAAATATTGTGGCGCGCCCCATGCGGTCGGCGTTTCGTCCGGCACCGACGCCCAGTTGCTCATCATGATGGCGATGGGAATCGGCCCGGGTGACGCGGTGATCACGACTCCCTATACTTTCTTCGCCACGGCGGGCTGCATCTCCCGGCTCGGCGCGCGGCCGGTCTTCGCGGACATCGATCCGGTCACGTACAATCTCTGCCCGGAATCGCTCGGTGCCGCGCTTGCCGAGACGGCCAATGTCAAGGCGATCATTCCCGTCCATCTCTTCGGCTGCTGCGCCGATCTCGATCCCATCCTTTCTCTGGCAAACCGCTACGGCGTGCCGGTGATCGAAGACGCCGCTCAGGCGCTCGGCGCACAGCATCCGCTTGGCGGAGCCGGTGCAGTGGGTGCCGCAGGCTTCTTCTCCTTCTATCCGACAAAGAACCTCGGCGCATTCGGCGACGCCGGCATGGTCGTCTGCCGCGACGGAGAATTGGCTACGAAGATGCGCGCGCTGCGCAATCACGGCATGGAGCCGCGTTATTTCCACAAA
>OUNM010255395.1_pt1 | contig 48058 bp, 38 predicted proteins | sample 1769961 | NCBI WGS metagenome assembly OUNM01 (sample SAMEA3914820, study PRJEB12502) | metagenome | biome: forest; material: soil | place: USA | collected 2012-03-12 | depth 0.3 m
ATTTTAACCTTCATATTCCATAGTAGCGTCCTCACTGCTTAGGGTTTAGTCTTAGTTGGCTTAGTCGGCTTATGTAGCTTAGCTAGTCTAGTTAGCTTGTTCAAGTTAGCTAGTCTAGTTGGCCTTTTCAGGCTAGCTAGACTAGCTAGCTTGCTACGTCTAGCGTAGGGGGCTAGGTCTAGCTAATAGGAGGTTGATTTTAGTTTAAGAAAGGTCTTAGCCTGCAACTAAAAAAAAGGTCAGCCTTCTTCTAAGTAATTGGCTCTCTTTTGAAAGTGATCTCTATGCCTATTTCTAGGTAACTAGTTAGAATCCTCTATCTTCCTCTGTCTAGCTAGGGGTAGAAAAGGTAAAAGCCTTTTCCCTAAGTAGTGGAGTCTTCTATAGGGCCTCGAAGGCCTTAGGCCTATATTGGTAGGCCTCTCTAGCTCCCTCTTAGGCTCTCGCTCTGCCTAGGCACTCCTTGACCTAGGCTAGGTGCTTGCCTCCGCAGTTCAGGCACTAGTATAAGAGCTAGCCTATATAGGTAGGGCACTAGGCTTCCCTAGCTTTGCCGCCTTCCCTATAGGCCTTGCAGCCGCATCTGCCACAAAGGGCTAGCTTCGAGCCATACCTCTAGATATGCCCTTACTTCTAACACTTGAAGTACTACTTTAGCTCGAGCACTGCCTAGTAGGGCTTATAGTCTAGTAGCTAGGTGTTCTAGACCACTCCTTGCTCGCAGGCTTTAAAGGCTTCTTCCTAGCTAGTAAGGGTGACTAGTATAGTAGCTCTTATGTATTCTAATCTGCTCAAAAGCCAGAATTTGACTCAAGAACATCAAACATCATCGTGCACTCTCTTTAGCGGCGTGGGCCGATACCTATCAGATGGCGCCTTCACAAACCTTCCAACTAGGATGGAAGTAGGTATTGACAAACACCTCCTTTCTTGTCCCGGCCTCGTGGCGGATATGATGGAACCCCGTGCGTCACGGCTTCTGATCCCGATCCGCATCCAATACCTCACCAACATGGTCCGCAAGCAGACACTGTTTTGGCATGAACTAATGGTTTGATGACGCCGGACAGAAAGTTAGCAGGGAGAGGCGCCTGGAATGCTTCGCAAAGTTCATGCTCACCGAATGCGCCGAAAACATCTGGCATCTTGAACCCTGTCTTCTTCACCTGAACCTTGGATTCGTGAACTGGGCCACAGATGAACCGCGCGAGTGCATCCTCGTGAGGTTAATTAGACAGCGCCTTCAACGCTAGAAGCTGCTCATCCAGAGGATTTGTGTGTCTAGTGCGTGAACGAGGCTGCCGCCGACGACGGCTCGAATTATCTCAAGGGCCGCGTTCTCGCCGTCGTAGTGTCCTATGCGAAGGGCCGAATCCTTCAAGCTCTGCCTCAATGCCACCCCTGACGATATAGCTGCCGATGTCCCAGCCGATCTCGGACTTTTAGAATCACGTCATGGAGATCATCGGCGGATTGAGAATGTCCAAGAAAGACTTCCTCTTTGCAGATACTGCCCCTGGGCGCCTTCATTGTACGCGGCGCAGGTTCGAACCCGGAAAGCAGGGTGGATGCTTCATCTCCGGTGGGCCAGACAGTTCTCATCAGTTACTATATACCTAGGTAGTTACTTATCAGTTTACGATAGCACCTGTCATCTGCAGTTTCGCAAATCTCCTCGCCACACGCTCCTGTCACTCCGAGTTGAAGGCTAACACGGTCGAGAGCTAGGGCAACGTTCTTGGGAGCAAACAGGCAGAAGATGGTGATTCTGTCATCTGGCACTAACTTGGAAAAAGATGCATCGACAAAGTCATGTCCGTTGAAATGCATGCTGACGAACATGCAAGTCCTTCTTATATACTTGCCTTTTGCTTCAACTGTGGAGTTATTTCAAGGGTATCGTCCCAACGTACCAGCGTTCCACGCTCCCAATTTCACCTGCTCTTCGATCTTCAAGTGAGAATGCAATTGAGTGGCTAGCAGGGTTGATATTGGTCTTAGATCAGGGTGAGTATCTGGCTTCGGGCCATCCTTGTGGCCCACGACGCCAAATTCACCACGGCGCCCGCATATTGGGAACATGTTCGGGGAAACGCCTGCGACAGAACCCGTCAACCCTTCTTCCAAGTGGAATCGGCATCTGTAACAAACGTCAGCTTCGCTATCCAGCCATCTTCAGGCGACATGTCCCCATGCTACGGCAGAGCCCCTACCGTGGTGAACTTTAGGCTCCTCGATTCCCTTCCTCAGCTCCTTCGCCCGCCTCCAATCGCAGCTCGGAAACCGGGCATCTCGCTCGTCCATCATCCCCTCTAACCCTGGCACCTGCTCGGTAGCCGTGATACTCGTCACCAACTGCGGCTCTCCAAGCGGCAGTTTGTCCCCGCGGTCAACCTGCCAGAGATGATACGCCTTGCCGTACAACTTGACCACCTCCTCCATCTCGGCCGTCTCGGCCTTGTCCCATAGCGCCTGCGGGACCAGGGCCGACGGCTGCGGCATGACCAGCATGCCCGACTTCACCTCGAACACGTGGCTGTGCCACAGACGGCGCTCGTCCTGCGGCAGCGCCTCATACAGGTGCGGCTTGATCATGTACTCGATGCCGATCAGGCGGGCGCCCGGTGAGGGGCTGTCGTAGAGCAGGCACTGGCGCACGTCCTCGGTCAGGTGGCCGCAGTAGTGGTTCGCCTCGGCGACGCGGGTCGGGTCCGAGGCGTAGACGTGGAAGGCGTTGAGGTGGGCGCAGACATTTTGCAGGGGGGAGAAGTCCTGGGTCATGGAAGCCCCCGTCTCGAGGACGGTGCTCTTGGTGCTGCGCGGCTCGCCGACCACCTTCGGGTCGGCGTCCCGGTCCTTGGCGTGTGCGAGTGCAGACGACATAATACACGTGTAGGTAGGCTGCGTTCTGGAATTAGTTCTTGGATGCAATAGACTCCCGTCGTGGAGATAGTGTGAGCCGGAGTTAGTGTCAAGCTCTGGCTCGTGTGAGTCGTGTCGTGGGTGTAAGTGACAAGTGACGTCATCATCGGGCCGGGGCCCCTTGGATTCGATTTGTTGATCCCATCTCTCGTTTGGAGCGCGGAAAAAAGGGGCGACGCAAAGTTGAGCCATGCCATGATCGACGTCATCGATTCCACCCCTGCATCACCACCAAAAACAAGAAAAGAGGGTGCCGACAGCTGGTGCAAAGCTTGTCCATGCTCAATGCTACGCAGTGGATCGTCTCGGTGCTTTTTCCCATTGGCAGTTTCCAGGATCTCAACCAGCACTACAGGCGTGGCCTACGTAAGATGCGCAGTGGGTGAGCTGGGTGCTTGGTCGCGGAGCTGATCTCGCTGGTGTCCAGTGATCTGGGGGCTGGAGGAAGGGAACCATTTTAATTCCGAGAGGCTCTCCATCCTACCACCACCGTGGTATTCTACCTACTGTAATCCATCTCTGGGCTTTCCCCCCTATGCCTGACTACCTTTGGTAAAGGTCAACAGGACTGTCTGCTTCCTGGCTGTGCTCTTCTCACCAGACACCCCTTTCCACTTTGGACTCTGGTTTCCCGCCACCCAGTAGCCACGATGAACGGCGCCGACGAGCAGGTCTACCCCTCGGGGCAGCACTACTCCGGCAACAACCGCATCCCCAACATCAAGCAGTTTGTGGAAAACCTGGACAAGCAAAAAAAGCACCGCGACGCCCAGATCGACGAGCAGCAAAAGTCCAACAACCAAAACAAACACCAAGCCACCGCCAATGGCGCCAACGAGGGCATCGTCCCCGGCGGCAGCGAGCAGCGCAAGCCCGGCAAGAACCGCCGCACCGTGCGCGACCCCATCACGGGCCACGACGTCGAGATCGAAGACATCGCCGACCACCACATGAAATCCGCCGAAAAGCCCATGATCACCGTCCCCAACGCCGCCCTCCCGGGGCACACACCCTCGGCGACCGAGACGCACACCACCCCGGACCAGTCCCAGGCCGAGTACCGCCGCGCCCAGGACCTGACCGCGCCCCCGGCCCCGATCGCCCCCGACACCACCTCGGATCTGCCCATCCACGGCGAGAAGACCAACGTGCTGTTCCACCCGACGCCGTCAGTTAGCTTCGAGCCCATGTATGCGGCGCTCGAGGCGCGGGCGGCGGTGCTGTGCACGGTCATCTTCTTTGGGATTGCGATCTTTGGTGGGAGCGGTTCGGGCTGGGGAGGCAGGCTGTGGATGGTGCTGATGGGTGCCTCCGTGGCCGCGGGGGTCTGGATGTGGGTGAGGCAGGTGGTAAGCCAGGGGCGGGCGAATGAGTGTAAGTCCGGATTCATTTGGGCACTTCTTGATCAGCTGCTGCCCAAGACCATCTTATGTGAGGTTTGATGGCTGACGTTTGTTGCGGGTAATAGGGAGCGCCGAGAAAGATAGGGGAGAGACGGCGGTGATGAATCTGATCCCCGAGTCGGTTGAGTGGTTGAACACAATTCTGGGGCTGGTCTGGGGGCTGGTGAACCCGGATGTGCTTGCCGGCGTGGCGGATACCTTGGAGGACGTCATGCAGGCGAGTGTTCCCGGGGTGGTCGAGAACGTCAAGGTGAATGATATGTCACAGGGGAGCAACCCGCTGAGGGTGCTGTCCCTGAGGGCGTTGCCGGAGACGGAGGTGCAGGAGCTCAAAGACGAGATTCACAAGCGGGACGCCGTGGTGAAGGATCCACAGGAGTTGGCGGCCGAGGAGCACGGAGGGGCCGGCTTTTACAATCTCGAGGCCACGGTTGCGTACCACTCTCTGCCATCGTCGGGAGGCTTGTCGTCCAAGGCGAAGAACATGGGGATGCAGCTGGTGTTTTATCTCGGCGCCAAGGGGCTGTTCGGCGTGCCGTTCCCCATCTGGGTCGAGCTCAACCGGCTGGTGGCGACCGTGAGGCTGCGCGTGTCGCTGGCTCCGAACCCGCCTTTTGTCAAGACGGTCAGCTTCACGCTGATGGGCCTGCCTAAGGTGGAAGCTAGCTGCGTTCCGCTGGTGCGGAGGGGTGCCAACATTCTCAACCTCCCGCTCATCTCCACCTTTGTCAACTGGGCCATCGCGACGGCCGCCAGCATGTACGTGGCGCCCAAGTCCATGACGATCGACGTCGGCAAGCTACTGCAAGGCGACGATATCAAGAAGGACACCAACGCGCTGGGCGTGCTGTACATCCGCATCCACAAGGCCACTGGGCTCAGCAAGCAGGACCGGCGCGGCAGCCAGGGGGGCGGATCAGACCCGTACATCTGCGTTTCCTTCTCCAAGTTCGGCAAGCCGCAGTACTGCACGCGCGTCATCCAAGACGACCTCAACCCCATCTTTGAGGAGTCCTGTGCTCTGCCCATTACGCCTGACGTGATCCGCGCTGACGAACAGCTCTCACTCGAGCTGTGGGACAGCGACCGGTCGTCGGCCGATGACCTGGTCGGCAGGGTTGAGCTGAGCATCCAAAAGCTCATGCAGCACCCCGGACAGATGTTCCCGCAGGTTTCCCAACTCAAGGGCGTCAAGGCCGAGAGCACCATGCCGGGAGAGCTGCACTGGGACGTTGGCTTCTTCGGCAAGACGCCGTTCCGTCCCGCCCTGCGCACTGACGGTCTCGATCCTAGTCTTCCCAAGGAACTGCGGGAGAGGAAGGAACTGCAAGACGATAAGGGCAGCCTCGAGACGGCCGAGGAGGACGCCGTCGCTCACACGCCACCCGACCCGTTATGGCCGAGCGGCCTCCTGAGCGTTGTCGTGCACCAGATCGTCAACCTCGAACTTGAGAACGTTAAAGGCTCCAAGGGCGGCAAGCGCACCGGAGGCAGGGAGTACGAACCGGCGCGGCCCGAGGCGGGTGACCTCACGGAAGAAGAGGGCGGCAAGACGTTGCCGAGCGCGTACTGCACCATGCTGATCAACGACGAGCTCGTGTACAAGACGCGCACCAAGGTCGTTTCGTCGCGCCCCATCTTCGAGGCCGGCACGGAGCGTTTCGTGCGCGACTGGCGCTCGTGCATCGTCACCATCGCAATCCGAGATTCCCGCAACCGGCAGCACGACCCCATCATTGGTGTGGTGCCGCTCCGCCTTGGCGACATCCTCCAGACCAGCAGTCAGAGCACACGCTGGTACCCGCTCGACGGCGGCATCGGGTTTGGCCGCATCCGCATCAGCCTGCTCTGGCGCTCGGTTGAGCTGCGCCTCCCTCCGACCCAGCTCGGCTTCGGCGAGATTGGCACTTTCGAGTTCACTTCGGACACCCTCACCACGGTCAACTACAACCCGACGGCGCGCACCAAGCTCCGCCTCCGCACGGGCGGAAGCTCCGCGACCGTCGACTCCGACGTCTGCCGCGGGCCGACCGACCAGGACGGCGTTGATGGGCTGACATGGGATATCAGCAAGCTCAACCTGCGCCTGCCCGTCCGCTTCCGCTACCGCTCCCCGCTCTTCATCTCCTTCCACCCCGCGGGCAGCCTTAGGCGCCGCCCCACGGCCTTCGCCTCCCTCTGGCTGCAGGACATCCCCGACCTAACCACCCAAGACTTTGACATCCCCATCTGGAGCTGCAACTACCCAACCCGTCTCTCGCAAAACTATATCACCGCCGAAAACATCCACACCGTCCCCGACATCCAACCCGTCGAAGAGATCGGTCGACTGCGCTTCAGCGGCCGCTTCAAGCCCGGCACGGACCGCGACCACCTGCGGTTCGTCAGCGACAACGACTCCCGCGAGACCATCGAGACGTGGGAGGCCTGCTTTGCCGAGGGCGTCCGCGGCGAGAAGGTCGAGATGGAGGTGCCCCCTGTGGTGGGGCGGCTGCACAGGGAGAGTCTGCCGCCGATGCCCAAGCCGACCAGGGCGCCGGCTGTGGCGGAGGGGGAGGGAGAGAGGGATAAGGGGAAGTGGGTGGCGAGAGATGGGACGGACTGGAAGGGTGCGTTTGGGGACGATGTGGGCAGTGGAGGGTTGGAGAATGGGAGCCTGGACGAGGAGGATGAGGGGGGCGTGGATGACAGCTTTAGCAGTGACGATGATGACGATGACGACGTGGACGCCAACAAGAATGTCGGCGACGGCGAGGTCGATCTGGGAATTTCCGACGCTGCTCACAGCAAGGGAAAGCTGCGGGAGACTACGAGCGCCGTTGGTGACAGCAACAGCGGCGAGGAAGGGAACTACACTTGGAGGACAAGCAGCGGCGGGAGCAATGATCGCTCACTCACGACCATGGACAGCACGGCGACGGGTGCTAGTTCCACAGGTACCACGGACACGGCCAGCAAGTCCATGAGCAGCAGCAAAAACCCCATCAAAGTGTACAAAGACTACCGCAGTCGCAGCCGCGACTTGCACCGGAAGCACCGCGGTCTGATGCAGTGGTAAGTCCCCGACTTCAAGTGTCTGTGGAAGCTGGAGAAACTGACCGGAACAGGAAACCCTTGCGGAACGTCCAGTTTGCCAAGGACGAGGCCCTTTTTGCCACCAGGAGGCTGATGAAGGTTGGCAGTCTGAGTGGCCGTACGCCCGATGTCGAGGCCGAAGTCTGAGGCATATACACGATCACGATAGAAAAGAAGCTGGACGTTGAACTAGCGGTCTTTTAAAGCGGCGTTTCACGTTCAACCTGGGTTTTCGATGTTAACATGACGCTGTAATCACTTCAAAGTACACCGCAGGTGTTGAACAGGACGGGCACGGAACTGGGCACTTGTATAATAGTGAACACATGGTTAAACTTGAGTTTTTTTCACACAAGCACAGTATGGTGGACTAGGCTGGCGTGTTTACGTGACACAGAGAACCTGCCCGACTGCCAAGTCACAGTTTGCGTTCAGACTCGGGTTCAGGGCGCGGAGCTGCGCCTCCGTGAGTCCGTTGTCTGTCCAGATTTTGTAACAGTAGTCGCCCGGGACAACCGTGTAGCTTTTGGCGCATGGCAACCCTGTCGTTGTCGTTGGAGCGCGGCTGCTGCTTGTAGTTGTGCTTGTGGTGGGAGTGACTGTTGTGCTGCTGGCAACCGAAATAGAAATCGAGCTGGAAGAGGGATCCGCAACACCCTGGGCGCAGTAGTATTCCCCGGCGATGATGAGACAGTCAGACCCAACGCTGGGGTTCAGCGCCACCAGCTGAGCCTGCGTGATGGCGAAGGCGTTGGCGATGAGGTAGCAGGTGTCGCCTGGTTGGACGAGGTACCACCTGAAGCAGTGCGAGGTTGTGCCGCTCGGGGTTGGGCCCGGTGGCGGAACAAAGGTCTGGATTGGTGGCGGGCCGCTTGTTTCTTGGGCGTCAGTTATGCTGTTGGGAGATGGTTATTGCTCTGATCCATGATAGCAAAGGGGGCAGTTGCAAGTTCCTAAGAAATAAGCAGCCAGGGACTCACTTCCAATCAGCCGTCGGCCACACACAGTACGCCAGACCAACAAGCATGTTATCGCAAGCCTCGTCAATACCCGGGTTGATACTCATGAACAAATCTAGCTCGATACCGTACTGCACCGTGACGGCAAAGCAGTTGTCCCCATCCTTCGCCACGACCCATTTCCCGCAGTTACTCGTGGTGCCACTACCCGTCAACCCGGGAGGCGCCACTGTGGCCGTTGCGTATGGCGACGTCTGCGTGGCTATGGCTCCGGGGACAGTCGAGGGCGTGTACTCATCGTAAGGGGAGGACACGCAAATGACGGAACCGACAAGGTCGATGTTGCTGCACATAGCGTTGATGGCCGGATTCCACGCCATTATCAGCGTGTCCGAGACCCCCTGCGCAATGGCAACGGACTCGCACGTGTCGCTGGCGGCAAAGACGTACGTTTTGCAGGGTCGGGGCAGGCACAGCTCCATGCCGGGATTGAGGTTGGAGCAGTCCGGAAGCAGGTTGTTGAGGATACGGAGGGCGCCTGAGTTGACCGACTTGGCGAGAGCAATAGAGGTGCAGGTGTCGCCGCTAGAGGCGTTGTAGGTGATGCCGGAGAGGCAGGGGACAGCGCCAACGGTGCCGTTAAAGGTATTGAGACCCGAGTTGGATAGGGCTGGCGGGAGGACGGCCGCGGGGTGGGAGATGCCGCATTCTATTGGGGCGTCGACGGGTTAGAAAGTCAAGAAATTGGGGCTGAAATCACTCTTACTCTTCTGAATGGCGACCCAGTCCCTCGCGTCGTCATCGTCGTAGTTGAGATAGCTGGTCGCCTGTTTGGAAATCCAATAGTTGACCATACACTCAGAGCATAGTACACTGTTAGGAAGATCCAGAGGGTTTGCGAGCCCTGTACCTTGCGCCGCCATTTCCTGCAGAAGCCAGTCTTGAAGCAAAACCTCAGGTTAGAGGAGTTATTCTGGCTCGACACGGACATACAAAAGGCATTGGCTTCTTGACGTAAGCCGATCGGAACTTACCCGCACATAGCTCCCCGGTACCGCTGTGGGTTTGACAGGTGCCATTCACCCACGCCCATATCTTGTCTAACCAGGACCTTCTATTAGCTTTATCGATTGCTGAAGGAGTTCGTAAAGCGTTTTCTCACCAGCTCTCCACGAATTTGGAGCCCCTTCATAAACCTGCGTGCCTTGGCACGCAGACGCAACTGCTTGATGATAGGTCGCGAGTGAGTTCTTGCAGGCAGTGGTGCAGAGCTCAGTCTCAGTGCCATTCAGGCTGTCATAGTAGTTCTGAGACGCCAGATATCTAACTCTCTCGTCGCACTGAATAGTCGAGTTCAGAGCACTCGCGCACGCTGCTGAGATAACAGTCGTATTGCCGAACCCAAAGGCGGCGTCAATCGGGCTGTCGCGAGATGTGCCACCCTCGATTATGCCTGGAAACAGCACGAATTGACTGTGATCCTGGGCAGCCACACCCAAACAGAAGAGCGACAATACCAGGCACCGAGACAGAGTATACATGACGGAGACGGGGCGGCCCTTTGTGGCTTCTCTAACGATATCCCAGTGTTGTGAAGAGCGGACTAGATGCTGAACATATGGAGTTCTGCCGTCAAGAGGCTCAATACCTCGAATATCCGGCTCCTAAGTGTCCAAGTCAGCACCATACATACATCTTCAGAGTGAGTAAGCACCACCCGTCTCACTTTCACAATGTCCCATCGCCGGTACGCTGCTGCCTCGGGGTCTGCAGCTCGCTGTAAAGGGCAATCCGATAGCCTCTTCCATCAGAAAGAATCCAAATAATCCGACGAGTGAGTAATCAGCACGTGGCAGGCCTTCCCGTTCCATTAAACGCCGGGAAATGTCGGCTCTGAAGCCTCACAGGGGGGCAGACGATGCCAACCAATGGCCGCCGCCCGCTCGTACCAAACATAATGCACGGGCGAGGAATAAGCAGCACAGTCGGAGTCCAAGAGACTCCTGTGACTGGCTCAAACCGCCTACTTCAAGCCTGTGATGAGATATGTACCTGGTGGATCCTCCAGCATGTTTTGCCTTGTGTGTGTTCAGACGCGATGGCGCTTCGTTCTTGGATTCCGGCCTTGATTGCCGTTCTTCTCTCATTCGCACTTGTTGCTCACGGGCAGGACTTCACGTGCGGTCCCGATAAGCCCTGCAAGCTTGGCTGCTGTTCCAAAGATGGATTCTGCGGTCTAGGACCTGACTTTTGCGGACCTGGCAATTGTATTTCTACCTGCGATCAGAAAAGCGAGTGTGACCCGGGATGGGGAGCTCAGTGGTCCTCGGCCAAAACATGTCCCTTGAACGTGTGTAAGTACATGCAACCTGGACGTCTCAGGTCCCTCCAAACAAAAAACAGGAGCTTCGGACAGCGGTCTGACAGAAATCCAAATAGGCTGCAGCAAGTTCGGTTTCTGCGGGACAACTGATGAGTTCTGCGGCGGCAAGAAAGTAAACAACCCAAGCTGCGCAGCCTCAGCACACACTTCGTCGGGACGAACCGTCGGCTACTATGAGGGTTGGGCGCCGGGACGAGCATGCGACGCCATGACGCCGGAGATGATCCCGGCGGCGGCCTATACGCACATCAACTTTGCGTTTGCGTCGATTGATCCCACCAAGTTCACGATAGCAACGGCCTCGGCGGGTGACGAAGATCTCTACCGACGTGTGACGAATCTGAAGACGATCAACCGCGGGCTTCAAGTGTGGATATCCATCGGTGGATGGACTTTCAACGACCCCGATCAGCCTACGGCGAGAACCTTTTCGCAGCTCGCGGCTTCGACCTCCGCGCAGAAGACCTTCTTTGCATCTCTGGTATCGTTCATGTCGACGTATGGCTTTGACGGCGTTGATATTGACTGGTAAAGCAACCGTTATACACGCAAAAGTGGAACGTAGAGCTAACTACTCCTGCACAAAAAGGGAATACCCGGTGGCGAAGGAACGTTCCGGTACACCAGAAGACAAAGCAAACTACGTTAGCCTGATGGCCAACATGAGAAGCTATTTTCACTCCACCGGGCATAACTACGGAATTAGCTTGACTCTACCGTCGTCGTACTGGTACCTGCAGCACTTTGACCTCGTCGGTCTGCAGTCGCACATCGACTGGTTCAACATGATGAGTTACGACCTGCATGGCACATGGGACGCAGACAGTGTCTATGTCGGCCCCAAAGTCGCCGCACACACAAATCGTAAGCGATGGCCTGGATCACTTCCTTCTACCCCTGACCATATGACCAGAACATCTGATCTAACTTTTGACCTTCTTCCAATCTACCAGTCACTGAGATCGACCAAGCTCTCAAGCTGCTCTGGCGTAACAACATCGACCCCAAGAAGGTGACCCTGGGCCTGGGCTTCTACGCTCGCAGCTTCACCCTGTCCGATCCGTCATGCACAGCGCCGGGCTGCCAGTTTTCTGGCCCAGCGCCCCCGGGCCCCTGTACCGCGTCGGCCGGAACGCTGAGCTACGGCGAGATCAAAGAGCTTATTCCTACCGGGCGGACGACGCTGGATCGCGCGGCCGCAGTGCAGATCCTCACGTACGACGGGAACAAATGGGCTTCGTATGACGACGTGACAACTATCGCCATGAAAGTGGTGGGTTGAGACCGAGGCCTCCTAGGTTACCAGGCGCAAAATGACTGACTCTTGCAAACTGCGCCTCTCAGGCCTATGCAGACGGCAGCTGTCTCGGCGGCACCATGGTCTGGGCCATCTCCACGGACGGCAGAGGCGGAGACCTCTCCTCCTTCCTCTCGCCAGGTCAAGTTCTAAACCCGTCCAAATTCAGCGTCGGCATAGTGGTCCTGTCCGATTCGGCGCCGTCGTCGGGCCAGTGCCGCTGGGTCAACTGTGGCGAGCGGTGTCCTAGCGGCTTTGCACCCGCGGCGCTGTCCAGCGGCGCGCTCGCCGTCTCGGACCGGCAGTGTCCCAGTAACCAAAAGCGATCGTTTTGCTGCCCGGCGGACCTAGTCCCGACGTGCCAGTGGAGCGGCTCAAGCTTTGGCGCTTGTTCTAACCAGTGCGGCCAGGGCCAGGTGAAAGTTGGATCGAGCTCGAACGGGTGCTGGTTTGGGAGTCAGGCCCTGTGCTGTGAGAATCGACTGGATACGACGGCTATCGGGAACTGTGACTGGGTTGGTAAGTGGGCTTGTTTTTCCCTTTGCTTTTCTCCTGTCCTGCTTGTGTGCTTGAAATATGATCCGAGCTGACATGACGCGTTTGTGCTGCTCAAACAGGCAGCCCGCCAGTTTGCAGTCTCATACCGTTCACCGATGCGAGCTGCCCTAAAACGCAAATCAAGCTGACTTCTAGTAGCCGAGGTGATGGAGGCCAGATGTACTGCGCCGTCGGCTACACGTCGTTGTGCTGCAATAACCCGTGCGTAGCCCTTGTTTAAGCCCCTTTCTATTCCCCTTAAACCTCAAGTCTGTCATTTGCTAACAAAATCGAATCTGGCCGGCAGACCTCCATGGAAAAACTGTGCCTGGTACTATCAACAAGGGTTCTTGAACGTTCTGAACCTCTTCCACTGCCCGGGGACATGTCCGGAGGGCAAGGCCGTCGTCTCGGTCGACAGCAGCCAGTGGTGCGGCTCGGGCAACGCCGCGTACTGCTGCGACCCGCCCGCCACGATCCCGGCGTCGTTCCCCAACGCGGGGCTCGACGGCGGCTCTAAGACGCTGACGGATCTGTGGACAAAATGGATCCAAAACCCGGTGTGCGACACGTTCGGCGACAACAACCCGGAGCTGATCTACATTCGCCGGCGTGACCGGCAGGCCCTTACGCGGGTGTCAGCCAAGCGAGACTCCAACACGCCGACCACGCGGGACATCGCCCTACTCGTCGGCCCGGCTCTTGCGCAAAGCCTTGTCGGGTCGATCTCGCTGACCAACCTCCGCAACACGTGGGAGAGGCTAATCGCCGCCGCCGGCCCCGCGTACAACGCCCTGACCTTCTACCGCCTGCAGCAGGTTCTCAATTTAGTCCCGGACCAAGACCCATCTGAATTCTTGGACTGGATTCTCTGTGCCGGTACCGACGCGTCTAACTCGCTCAACGACCTGAACACAGCTCAGACGGAGCTTTGTGTGTGCCAGCTCGGCCAGGCCCGGCGCGATCTGAGCAGCGAAAATGACGATGCGACGACCACCAACACAGATCCCGAACTCCTCCCCCTCCCCCAAGACCCAGCCAACATCACCGCTGATGCTCTACACGCCCTCGCCCGCCGCGTCTTCACCGACAACACCGACGAAAACTTCGTCCCCACCCCAGGGCAGGGCCCCCAAGCGCCGGGCGTCGCACACGCGCTGGCCCTTATCAATCAGGGCGAGTTGCGGTTTGAGTACTTCAACTTCTTCCGGTATTTGGGCGATCCGGGGAACCAGATCGGACTCGAGGTGGTCTACCTCGCGGGTCCCAACATCCAGGGGCTGCGTGCCGATGTGCGCCACCTCCGGGACCCGACCAATGCCAGAACCGCGATATACGACCGCTTCGTCATTCTACACTACCACTTCCGTTCCGTCACCGTCGGCGGCGTGCGCATGCTCGGCATCGCGCAGGTGAATATCCGGCACGGGAACCAGATCCGCCGGACTAGAGACGTTGCTTTGAACTCTAACAGCGCCGGTTATGTACGTTTCACCTGTTCTCTCCTTGTGTCCTCTGAGAACACCCACTAACCCGCCCCCCGCAATAGTTCCGCGCCCAGGCAACCCAACACTTGAGAGCAACCGTCGTCTTAGCCTGCCCCGACGGCAACAACGCCTGGTGCCCTGTGAACGGGCCCTTGGAGCAGACTGGGCGCGACAACCGATACGCCGCCTTGATCGCGGATGCCACGACGAGGAGCAACTTTCAGCAGATCTTCAACGCACGGGTGGCCCCTGGTTTCCTGCCCGCTCGCGTCGACTGGGTCAACGGCAACTGGCCGGCGAACGCCGGCAGGGCCTGGGCGTACGAGAGCAATGGGCAGTACTATAATCCCTTTGCAAGAGGGTACACTACCGCGAATGGGTTTTTAAGCACGCAAGAATTCACGACGCGGTATCCCGGGGAGACTTGATGTGTACCGGGAGTTGGGTTGGGTCACCTGGGTGTTTTATAGGAAGATTCCTCCACATTGCCGCTGAGGTTGCAGATCCAATGAGCGTCTATCAAGTACGATTCGGGCTTGGGCCTGGTCCCATGAACATGTTGACAGTGTACAATGCCAGCCTTGCCTCGATCTCATGGGCCCATATCTGTTCCAGTAAAAAGGAACAAGACGCTGAGTTGGGAATCGAATGTAGGTCATGGGCCGCCCTCTTGTAAGTGTTGTACTCCGTATAAGCGGGGCGTTGGTCCGGACCCGGCCGAGTCTGGGAATCCAGGATGTCGACGCCAAGGCGAGGGAGACGGACTGGCCTGCATAAGCCCCTCGCAACAGGCGTGCAGCCAATGGCGATTCAACAAACGCGATTACGACGCTGGGCTTCGGGGACCGCAGGGAGCCATGTGCGCGAGGATGAATCCCTTTGTCAATATCTACCTACTTGTTTTATTCTTCTTCTTGGAGCGTACCAACCAATACCGAATGTACTGATGCAGCTCCGAAGACCCAGCGACCCGAGAACCGAGAACCAAGACCCGAGCTTCCTTCCCGGCGTCGTACAGAAAGAAGGGATGGAACCCTAAGCCGGGATCTCGTCTGGTCTCGAATCGCGTGCATCTTGACGCTTGCCCTACGGCTTTGTTTCAGCCTCTCCGGCAAACTGACCACAGCAATATGTAACTTGGGTTAACCTGCAACTGCCATGCAATTTCCCAGTGTTCCTGGCGTCTGACTTCTGCCGCTTTCCCGGACTTAATCGGGGGATCCCGCTCCCAGAAGCTTTCTCGCCGGCCCTTCCCCCTCCAACTCCGAGGGAATCCGGACCACCGGGCTGCAATTACTCTCGGAAAGTCTCCATTGCAGGGTCAGGTGCAAACATCCGGCTCTTGCAGTTTTTTCCCCCGTGCTCTTTTATTTACTGCTTCGTCCTCCCCTCGTGACTCCGGCGCGTCCCTCCAAACTCCGAAGCAAAACACCAACCTCGAAGCACTGCAGCCATTATTTTGCGCCAAACTTTGACCGTTCAAAGCCTGCTCCTTGTGCAATTTTCCACGAAAAACGTCCGCTGCTAGCAAAATGGTTCTCGCCGTCCCCACCGCCAGCCTCGAAGGCAAGGTCGCGCTAATCACAGGCGCCGGCCGCGGCATCGGCAGGGGCGTCGCCCTCGAGCTCGCCAAGCGCGGCGCGTCGGTCGTTGTGAACTACGTCTCGTCGGCCGGCCCGGCTGAGGAGGTCGTCAAGGAGATCCAGTCTTACAACAACGGCGCCCGCGCCGTCGCCATCCAGGCCGATGTCTCCAAGGTGTCCGAGATCGAGCGGCTCTTTGCCGAGGCCAAGAAGGAGTTTGGCCGCCTCGACATTGTCATGTCCAACAGCGGCACCGAGTCGTGGGACAAGACGGAGGAGGTGACCGAGGAGAAGTACGACCACGTCTTCAATCTCAACGCGCGCGCCCAGTTCTTCGTCGGCCAGGCCGCCTTCAAGAACCTGGAGCAGAACGGCCGCCTGATCCTCATGACGAGCATTGCCGCGGGCCTGATGGGCGTCAAGAACCACGCGCTCTACAACAGCTCCAAGATGGCCGTCATCGGCATGGTCAAGGCCTTCGCCACCGATTTTGGCGTCAAGGGCATCACCGTCAATGGTGTCGCCCCCGGCGGCATCAAGAGCGACATGTTCACCCAAAACGCCTGGCATTACATCCCCGGGGGCACCCCCGACATCCCGGCCGCCAAGATTGAGCAGATGATGGCGGACCACTGCCCACTAGGCCGCTGCGCTGTGCCCGAGGACGTGGCGCGCGTCGTGGCTTTCTTGTCGAGTGAGGATGGCGGATGGGTCAACGGTGAGTTTTGCTCCTCTGCTGCTTGGGACTCCAAGTATCTGGTGGATGGCGTATTGACTTTTGGCAGGCCAGATTATCACCATCTCGGGCGGTTCTTCTCAGTAGGCGGGTTGGAGGGTGTGTTTAGCTGGCTTTTTACCGCGGTGTTCTGGTCGAGGCCGTCATTGAACTCTGAAACAACGGGGAATAAATACAAAATGGAGAAATGCAATCATCACCTACCGTCCGAAACTTGCGGAAGTGCCACGGGGTTCTTCCTCGGGTGAATGTGGATAAGCAGACTCATGTTATCCAGAACAGTGCCGCTTTGAGTTATCTTTGGCCTCAAACACGACTCGCCGATAGGTAGGAACTGAGAATACCTAAGCACCTGAGGATGAAACCACGCGGATTAGATTTGGACATGGAGCGCAGGTTTCCCGTCTCCAACCTAATTTCTGAATACAGGCCATTTCAACCCTCTTCACTTGACCTCAACAGTAACCTTCGTTTCGGCAACTCTAGAGGTCTCCTTCTCGGCAAACACAAACTGCAGAGTGTGCGTCCCCACAACAATAACACTCCCCCCGATCCCCGCCCCCCTCAAATTTCATAATCGGGGCTAAAGTGACCGTCAACTGCACCAACCATCTCTTCCGGTTAGTTCGGTCTTAATGCACAGATTCGGGGGTATCAGGAGCCACGAGGGATGATCGGGTGGACGTGGTACTTAGTAACCTGCTGACAAGGGTGTGCGGGTGCGGCCACGCTGGCAACGAAGACCGTAACAAACACCTATTTAGTCCACGGTGAAGGACCAGAGGCGGGGGCCAAGGGGCCTAACCTCTACTTCATCCGGGCCCTGTTTACCGGCCCTCATTGCCGACCATGTTGAGGCTCGAAGGAATCATTGACTCGCTGATCGAGTTCTGACATGGAGTATCTGCAGCCCGTTGCCGGGAGGTTTACGTATGCGGGGTTGGAGTATGCTAGGTATGTTTTTTTTCTTTCTTTTTCTTTTTTCCTGTTTGGTGATGTGGGTGGTGTTTTGGTTAGGGGAGGGGATGGCTGCGCGTGAGAAGCCGCTCTTGGAGCATGGCCGTAACATGCAGTGTGGCTGTGGCCTTCTGAAGCTGTTTCCGGCGCAACAACAAGGATGACTGGCCATAATTCTCGCAGTGCATCCGTTCCGCATGGGGAGCAAGGGGTTCGTACAAGGCCGCTGCTGTCTTGGCCGAAGCCAGAAATGGCTCCCCAGATTTCCTCCTTCAACTGCACACGCACAGAGTTCATTCCACCCGGCGGGCTTGACCCGAACAGAAATCGAAAGTTCCTTGTCACTTCGCACGTTCCTTGAATCCTCGTCTTCCTCGCTGAGTCGGCGCTGTCTCTTGGGATGAAGGCAGAGCCTACGAAGAGCAGCAGTGCGGTGAGAGTGGAGCATGGTGCGGGTTGGAAACACAGAGGAGCCAGTTACAGAACTGCCGAGGTAAGAATCATGGGCCCTGTTCTAGACTTTACCCACTTCCACGTGGTTCGGATACGGGCCGTAAGGCTTAATAAATACAAGCAACGCGCAACCGGGTTTTCGGTACGGGCATCCTTGGTTCGGTACGCCGCAGAGTGGAGCTGCTAACTGATGGAGATCGCCATTGGAGCGCATCGTCAATTTAGCCGTTGGCGAGATTTCAACGTACTGCAACATGGCCAGGGAATGGGTCGCAGCAAGGGCAAGGGCGCTCTGTGAGCGAGCATGCGGGGTAATCGGTGATCTGGGTGATCTGTAGGAGGGAATACAAAGCACACAGAGCACATATCTGATAAAACCAATCGTGATCCAGGAAACAGTGATCCAGGCGCTCAGGCTGTGGAGAGACAGAGCACATGGAGCATCCAGAATCATGCTAGATAGTCATTCGTTGTGAGAACTTACCTAGGTAGTTATAAAGAGTGGTGGTCTACTAATACATGAGGAATCCGCCAGACTTTTCTCTTGAAGGTTCCATTAAAATGCCTCGGAATCACTTTCTCGCAGCTACCCAGCAACCATCCGCTTTCCTTGAACATCCCAAAGAGCATCCCATCCTATCCCAACATTCATTCCCGTAACCCACAGTCCGTATGCCTGCTTCGGGATGCCAATCCCACCGCAACCGGCGCCGCACATTCTTCGGGTCTCAATCGTCCCGTGGATCGTCAATGCCGGCAAAGCCGCCGTCGCCAGGTGAGATCGCCGCATTATCCCCCTGGGGATTATTTTGGAACGCAGACACTCTGGCAGGACGGGCTAGGTTCAACGACGCAGTGGTAGCCGATGATGCAGAGCTTGGTACAAGCGCAGGTTGCAGCAGAGCGGGTGTCGACGGGGGAGGAAGTTGCCAGCATTGGAAGGAGAAAAGCTGAGGCAAGAGTGACGAACTTCATTGTGGCGGAAGGGGAGAGATGGCGATGAATGACTGAGGGCTCGTTGGTGCCTTGTCGGTTTGGGAAGATGGAGCTTAAGAACTCAAGAACTCTGAGTGTTCTGTGATGAAGATGGGCCCGTCTCCTCCAAGTTTTCTTGTTGGACTCACAAGCTCTACAACTGTGATTTAAGAACCTGAAAATACTCTGCGGTGCAATTGATGACCCGTCCAGCAAGGCCCGGGGCCCTCTCATAAGGAACTTGGTATTTGTTCTGTGTTGCAGTAGCATGAGTCAAGCCACGATGAAACCCTAACTCGGTCTTTTTATCTCATTCGTCGATGCGTGTACGTGAATTGTGCCCATTTTTGGTTCTTGATTACATACCAGGTTGCCTTTAAATCCAGCCTCTCCTCAGGTCAGATGCCCTGTGATTGCTGCCGTCAAACATGAATGCAGCAGGCCGCCACCGACTGCAGGTCTCGGAACCTGCCAGGGCAGTTAGTCGAAGGTATTGTTGAGGTAGCCGCGCCTGGGCTCCAACGCGATGCTACGACGTTCGTAACGGGCCTCCTGACCGTCATGGAAGAGACAAAAAAGGAGAACTAGGTGGTAAAAGCGGGAATAGATGAGACAATGGGATACCGGGAGTCGAACCCGGGGGGCTGTCGAGAGACTAGCCGGTTCTGGGAAGTGAGAGTCAACGATGTTACTGGTGTGGTTGGTTTCCGACAGGGGGGGTTGGGGTGTCGGACCGAGGATGCGGCTCTTTTCTTTGACCACGTTGTTGGTGCTGTGGGCCAGCGCGAGGGGGTTGCTAATGGCGAGAAGACTTGGACGGAGCGTGTCAAGTGTCTGCTTTTCGGGTACCAAGTCAATTGGTGGTTTGTACGCACCTGAACGGCAGGAAAAAGTAACTGTCTCGACGTCAGAGAATGTACCCAAGTTGCAGAAAGAGTAGGCACCGCGGTAGGCAGAAATAGACGTCAGTTAGTTACTCAACCCAGCTGGTTTGTCTGACACTTGACGTGCCTACTCCAGATATCTGACCTAATTAATACATGAGTCTCCGCGTCTATAATATTCAATAGGATAAATCAATCGCGTATTCAATTGAGCATCAAATATTTCTAAGCCTGACATTTCCTGCTCGCTCAAATTTTGGATATTTTAGGACTGTTTTCGAGTGGCGAGGAACAGAGCACAAAATTACAACAGCCTCTCTTGCGGATCAAACCCTGTCTACCTTACGTGGACCTTGTATGTGCTCCCAATCTCGCCCCACTTGATGTTGGAGAAGGTGACAGCGGCATCAGGATGTTGCTGTACAATCAGGGCCGGGTTACCTTCGGTGCTGTTGCAGGGCCCGGAATTGCCGCTGTCGAGCCAGTTCATGAAGCCGCCGTTGTCGGCCCAGAGGCTGAAGATGAGAACCATGCCGCGACCAATGGCTTTGCCGATCTGCGGAATCCCGCCGCGCTGTTGCGCCCACGAAGCCGTCGCGTTGCAGAAGCCGTTCGTGATGCTGTCATATGTCGCGCCGCCGGCCGAGACGGCCTGGTTCTTGATGATGGTGCCGTCCTGCACGTACAGGCGGCGGATCTCGGTCAACTCGCCGTCAGCTCGGCCATTTGATGTGATGAACTGCGTTGTCACGGTGAACTTGCGGTTGGTGTCGACCGTCAGGTTGCGCCCATAGTAGTTTTTAAAGCCGTACGCGTACGGATTCACGCTACACCCCCACTCATCGCACACGCCGGTGGCCTGGTCGCATTCGTCGGTGCCCTGGCACTTGTACACCCCCCTGACCGTCGCGTTGCACGGGTGTGGCGTAAACGCTTGCGAGAGAGCGTTGGCCTCTAAGATGTCCATCTCGTTGCAGCAGGCACCGTAGGTGTGGTTGGTGTTGGCCTGAAGAAAGTCTTGTCAGCGAAACCCCTTTTTATTGTTGAGGGAGCGGAGCAGCGGGGAGAGTTGGAAGATGGGGACTGTTTGTAGACTTGGAAGCAACGGGAGAGGGGGAGAAATACCTCGCCGTTGATGAAGTCTAACTTTGGACACTGCGCGTCGCAGTAGCCAGTCCCATACGCGGCGCCTGCCGGGTTCAGACGGCTCCGGCCGCCATCCATCTCCATCTCGGAGAAGTACAGAGCACCATTCATGCCGCAAACGAGCTTCGAGACGTCGACGTCGAAGCTCAGCTCGGCGTTGAGCAGCTGGAAGTCCTGATAGTTCTTCTCGTCCTCGGCCAGGAGGTACGCACGTGGGGAGACGGTTGTGTAGCTACCGTCAGCGGCCCTGAGCCACTGGTTCAGCGTAAGGGCGTCGCCCTTAGTCGCCACGCCATGGGCAGCGTAGTCGATGCCCTCTAGTGCGCAGTTTCTGGCGCACGTGGTCGCGTCAGGGCACAGGGCGCCGCCGACGCTACAACCAGTTTTGGGGTCGCCAATCTTGTGCAACGAGCGTGAGAAGGCGTCGAGCACGACCGAGGTGTGGACAGTCTTGCAGCCGCCCCGGAGGCTGCACTTTTGTGTGGGCAGCCGGGGGTGGTGCTCTGGCATGGCGGTGCCGATCTGCTGGGCCGTGGCCAGAGACGAGAGCAGCCAGGCGGCAAGGACGGTAGGTTTGCGTGCCATTTCTGATTGTTCAATCCTGTCTCTTGGAAATCGCAAAGGTCTGGACTGTCTGGTTCTCAGAGAGCTTGGAGAACCAGAGCCTCCTTGGCTGGAACGACAAAGCACTTTATCGGCCTCAAGTCCCCAGGGGGCGGAAGAGGCACTCCGTGATTACGGTTCATCGTCCCGTTTGAACCTGGGAAAAGGATAATTACCATGAGCAGGGGTTATGGAGGCAGTCCGCCGCACCAAATGGTGGAGTGAATCAAGGCGGCTGAATGCAACATCTGGAAGCGGACAGTCCATGCAGGAACCAACGCTCGTCAGCATCCCACTACGCCAAGCCGAGATGGGCTACTGAAATATATAGCTTGAAGCCCGGCGTGCCCAAGGTAGCATTCCACCACCCATAACATCCGCGCCTGCCAATCGGCCGTCCGCACTCCATTCGCCACATTCCCCAATGCGTCAATTGCTCTCCACCACGGTTACATACCCCCTGTGTGGTTGGATAGGCAGGAGCTTCGACATGATAGACTCGATCCCCCCTTGCCCTGCCACCTGCTATGGGAAACCTGTGAGAAGCTGCACCGTGCGGGGCTGGGGGTTAGGGTGGGGGGTGACAGGGAGAGTGATGTCGTTGCTGGTGATTGTCGTTTGCTCAAAGGATGAATGTTCATGGTTTGCCAGTTGGGCCCCGAAAGCTTACTCCAGTCGAGGCCGGCGCTCGCCAGGCACATGCCAGGGCGGAGCAGGCGGCAGGCAAGTACTATACAAAGTTAAATACCACTGTTAGAAACGGCCGGGACTTGAATCAACACATTCCGCGGATGGACGGATGACTTACAGACACCTGCGCCAAAGCCTTGTTATCGGCGACTAATAGGCCCGGTGACGCCTATGATGATGCAAGGCCCCTGATGTTGGTAGCACCGGCGTTTATTACCGAGCTACTATCCATCCCGGGAGCGTACTGCGCCATCAGCCCAGGCAAGAAACTTTGTAAGAGGGTTTGACCAAAGCGAGACAGCAACCGCGCTCCCAAGGTTCATAAACTGGTTGACTATGGCGAGCCCGGTTGCGACCTCCTCCGCAGGCACTTCTTCCTAGACCGAGACCACCGGCTAGCACGACAAGGCAATTAGTTGGCTCTAAGGCTCACGATTCGGTAGTAACTCAGAGATGACACGTACAACTTGGAAGGCCATGCCCCTCCCGAGGGTCGTGATGATCTGGTAGCCGATCCACTGGCCGGTTGTGGTTTCCGGAGTAAAGTATGGTTGAGAGTCTCTATGAAAGACGAAGCAGTATATCCTCTTTGATGCTTCAAGCGTGGCCTGCCTGCCAAGAAGAGTTAAACACACTTTGCTGTGCGTGGTGCGTGTGTGTGCCTGCCAAGTCGCCTCGGAGCTGTTGAGCACTCAGCCCTCCCCAAAAGGTCGTAGTTTCAAGCCACAAGGCTCAGCTCATTTTACCAATGCAATATTCCGGGCATGAATAAAACAGTACACCATGAAGCCCTTGTGGCCCGAGTTTTTTCTCGGCGTTTCAACTGTTTTCTCGGCTTGGGAAGCGAGGGGAGTACTTCCGTCAGCGGCAACCATCACCCTCCCCCCTAGTTTCGCGCCATTCTTGGCTTGCCTTGATAGCAATCAAGCAAGGCCAGAACAATTCACTCAATATTCAACGTCGAGAGTATACCATACATCAAACTATGGAGAAACCCTCAGCTCCTCAAGGTGCTTCCCTCCCGCGCGTCCTCGGGGCACGGAGCGTGAGGTGGAGGCGAATAATAACATGGCTCAACTACACCATCATCTTGGTCTCTGTGGTCCAGCTCAGTTTGGCTGCTGCTCAGACAACACACTATGGTGATTGGGGTGTTAACTGGGAATTCATTGGCCCTATAGTAAGTCAATGTCGTGGCTGGCCGTTCTACTTGACATGACGTCGCACAACAGAAAATAAATGCTAAGCCTCCTGGTCCGCTTATAAGACTGGAATGTCAATAATGTGGAGCTTAGCCGGGCTTGTCACACAGCGCCTAGCCGAAAATAATCCAGATATCCGGTATCCCGGCATACATCCCGGCGTTCACGTCGGCATGCAACTGGCGCTTGCAGGTGCGCAACCCAACTCTGGCGGTCTTGTGATGCCGTCGAGCAAAGTCTGTGCCCCCGATTCGGTGACGCCTTGCACTACTCCAAAGCTTGAAGTTGCCGTGGGCGTGCTTGCTTGCGTCTTAGGGTAAGTAAAGCCGTCCATTTTGCTCTCTCCTCCTGTCGGCTTCCAATTTATTAAAGACCTTCCCGCCAATGTTGTCGGTTTCTCTAACCTACCTAACTCATCACAATAGTGCCCTCCACCTTGTCCTCTTTGTCAGGGCCTGCGTTGAGACCCACCAAATCCGCACTGCACCTGTGCAAAAGCCTGACGTCCCTGTTTCTGACGAGAAGGAGGTTGCGGTCGTTCGGAAGCATGAAAGTGGTCCCGTGATTGTGCCTGTATCTACTGCTGGAGGAGCTGGAACTACAGATGTCTACATGATCACTGGACCTGACGGCAGGCCCCAGTTGCTCGTGCCGCTTGGGACGAACCTGGTTGCCGTGCCGTCTGGGGGGGATCAGCAGGTTCAAACTGTCGAAGCTGATTCGACGCAGCGGTATGAGCTTGGCGTCTTAACTCGTATCAACGAGTTGGATGCGAGGCAGTGGGAACAAGTCCCAGCCGGGGGCCATGGTGGTCAGCCTCGGGGACAGAATCCGTCTCACGCAGATGCAAGGTCGCAGGCTAGAGCTGGGCTTGTGAACCACGTCTTTTCAGCGTGATGTTAGTCGGGATTAAGCAATACGTACTTGCCTACTGGCGTAATATTTGGCCCATCGCCTGGCCTAGACAACTTCAAAGTCTCAACTGGCGGAGGAAAGTAGGGGGCATGGCCGAACCACAGGTTCTTCATATTAAGGACCACCCAGCTATTAATTACTCATTACCAGAACAAGCCAACGGCGCGTAAACACGCAGACAATCTAGGTCTCGCCTCCCAGGCAGACAATTTTCCAAATCCCAAACTCCCAAAAGCCATACACCCATCATAACCAACTTCCACCACACCCCGCCTGTTTCATGCCGTCCATTTCCAAAAAAACTCACTTCCTCTCCCTCCTACTCCTCTTAACAGTCCCCATCCTCTCCAACAACCCCAAATCCCACCATCCCCACACAGTCGTCCTTCTCCTCCCCTTCCCTCCCTGCGCACCCACTCCCAACCCGTACCCATCATCCTCCCCAGAAGGAGACAGCCCCTTGAAACTAGAAACCACCCCCTTCACCGATCTCGGACTCGCCTCTCCGCTATGTTCAGAGTGCACAACACCCCCCGGGACGCGAACCGGCACGGGCAGGCGGACGGGGACGGGCTTGCGCTCCACCATCATCACCGCGTCGCTTTCTTTGGGCTTGGCGGTCGTGTCCCGGCCTCGGCGGGACCGGGAGAGGAATAGACCTAGTCCGGCTATGCCTAGTCCGCGGAGCGGGGACAGTGGTGATGGAGGCAGCGGGGCGGGGATGCGTTTGTGTTCCGCGGGGATGGTGTCGTCGGCTGGGGAGGTGGAGGAGGCGGTTGGGGGAGAAGAGGGTTTTGGTGGTGGTGGAGGTGGTGGTGGTGGGGCCCGGGATAGTAATGGTGAGATGCCATCGTCGTTGTCGAGGGGCTTGGGGATGAGGAGGGTGTTTAGAGGAGGGAGTTCGCGTTTAGTGTGCAGCGCCGGTGGGGGGCGGAGGCCGCGTGGTGGCGGCGGGCTGTGGGCGTCGTTGTTAAATGTCGCTGCTGAAGAGGTGTCTGAGTCGCAGCTGGATCTGTCGAGCGGCGGTGGGGACACGGTCACGCGTGGATTGGGTGGCAGACCAACCCTTGCTGTGGCTGCGGCACGCGGTGTGCCGCCGCGCCGGTTGTTGCTGCTGCGGATGGGCACCGTCGGGGGCGGTGGAAAGTACGGCGCCGCAGGAGGCGCCGCGGGCCACGGCTTTTGCGCCCCGGCGACGCCCGCGCGTCCCTAGGCTTCAAGGTCCAGCTTGGGGTTGCTAGAACCGGCGGTGTTCCGACGGAGACGGTGCCACAGGCCGACGCAGACCAGCGTGGAGAAGGCAAAGAGCACGCAGAGGGCAATGGCCAGGCCCCAGACGGCTTTGATCTCGAAGCAGGTGGGCTGGTCGAGGGCGACAAAAGTGGAGTAAGAAAGGGTCTTAGTGATGACGGACCTCCGGGCCGGGGAAGCGGAGGAAGTGAAGAATGGGGTCGTGAGACTGGACGAGGTCGGAAGAGCGGCGCAGTTGAGCATGGAAAGTGGCTTGCCGACTAGCGAGGCCACCACGATGGAGGCGATGAGAAGAAGGCCGTCGAGGCAGCCGGCCATGAGCAAAGGAAGCATGTTGTCGTAGTACAGAATGTAAGTGATGGCAATGTAGATCACGGCGGTGACAGCCTGATCAACCAGGTCAGCTTTGTTTCGTCGGTAGATTCAGTGCTTGGGAGACGTACCACTGTCAGAGTGCCGATGAGCTCGGCGGGCGCGTCGTGCTCGGCAGCGGCAATCCCGCTGATGAAGTTTGCGCAGAGTCCAATAATTGCGATCAGCGAGACAAACTGGAACGCCCGCATGATGCTGAAGGTGACGCCCATGGCGCCCAACTGGGGGGCCTGGAACCGCATCGTGAGGGGCGCGGGCGAGTCGAAGTCGGTGATGAGCTCGAGTGATGGCCGCTCCTTGGAGGCTGTTCGGAGAGGAAACCGCGGTTTCGGGAACGGGACCGTCGACGGAGGCGGGAAGGAGGCGTTGGCGGAAATGTTGGGCAACGGGTCGGGGTTGCGAGTTGAGGTGGTTGTTGACTTCACACAGGAGCGTGAAGACTTGAGAGTTTGGAATCCGACAGATCAACTGCCGTGGAAGAGCAAGCCTAGACTGCAGGTGTTCGCTCTGCAGGCCGGAGAAGACAATAGGAAAACCCGGATGGGAGTCGTGACACTGAAACTCAAAGCTGTAAGGAATCCTCTACCAAGACCTAGACAGAAAAGATGAGAGAGATGGAAGACGAGGAAAGTAGGAAATGGACGATAGGAAACAAGGAAAAGAGACACAAGGAAAAACTAAAGAAAAGACGTAAGAAACAAGAATCTCGACGTGTTTACTCTGATCTGATGAGAGAAACCTCTCAAACGCAGCTCTGCTCGGGAGGCCATCCATCTTTATGTCCCTCACCTTCGCCTGACCGAACACCAATTTCCAAATCCCATCTCCACCACAACAACAGACAGCCCGGAACACAAACATCTGATTCACCACAACATCAAACAAGCGCGGCCACCTTAGCGCCTTAGCCACCCGCTGCACGACATGCCATACAAGCCCTCCCATCCAAACAAACCCTAACTCACTGTTACTATTTTCTCCCCCGACAAGGTCCACAACCTTAGCGAATCTCAGTAACCGCCCCCCCACTCGCCGCTCGCCAATCGGAACCGCAAACCACCCCGGCGCGGGCCAGCGGCTCCTCCAAGCCCCAGCAGCCAATGAGACACGCCAGATCCGAGCTCGCACCAGTCCGCGGGAATCCAGCTCTTGGTTTGTCGCGGCTGTTTTGTGGGCATGCGGTGCGACGGTGCGACGGGCGGTTGATTGGACGCGGGCGAGGGACGGATGGAACAAGGGCCCGGGATCATTAGGGAATTAAGGGATTGGCGGTACCGGGATGCACTGCACGGTTCCTGCTGGATGGATGGATGGTTGCTTTGATTCAAGGTGGTGGGCCGGCTTGCTGGGCGGCCCAGATTGTTCTCTGCGTCCAGGGGCCTGGGTCTGGCTGCGGGCGGCACGGACTTTGCAGCTGCTTCGGGGGGATTTATCCGTGGCGGCAACCAGGAAAGGCCGTCCGCTGGTTGCTGGTTGCTGCCCGGTCGCTGTTTGGGTCTCGGGTGCCGGCGCAGCGCCCGCGAGCTGGGCTGACCGTGGACCGGCCGTTGAGTGCCGCTGGACAGTGACAGGGAAGGTGTTTCAGACGAACTTGAGGACGCGACTTTATGCTTTCAAGGTTGCTTTGTGTGTGGAATGGGCGAAATCGAAACGAGGGTTAGGTAAAATCCTGTACCATTAGTTGCACAGGGCACAAGGGGACGAAGGTTTGGTGAGAAGATCAGCGTTTGCCGACGTTCATTATTCCTCGGACTATCTGATGTCTGGGTAAAAACTGGAAATACAAATTTATGCCACCTCCGATCCAGGGACATGCAGCAGCCCCTATCATCTCCAATCAAAGGTAGATGTAGCAGAAAGGCCCGCCGAGGGTGTTCATGAGGTCCTTGATCTTGATGGGGGGTGCGAGGGGCGACAGGTCAACCAAGTCCTCGACAGTTGTGTTGGCAGAGGGAACAAGGTCAAGCATGAAGTTGGTGCCGAAAACGCCCTATTATTACCCGTTAGTCTCATCGTCCTCACAGCGCACTAAGGACATGAGGGAACACAAACCTGGCGGTTAGGGAAATCAAGCATCTGCCAGATCCAGTAGACGCGGTCGATCTGGCCGTGGTGGAGGTAGAAGGCCGGGTCGCCCGAGGAGATGAAAGCGTCAGAGCCGGGGTCGCCGCTGATCATGAAGTGGCCACCGCCGTGCACACCAAGCGAGTTGGGAACATATCTCGCGTCGCCCTCCATGGTGGTGCGGAAGAACTCAATGGTGGCCGAGTTGGTGATGAGATCAGTCGTGTTGCGGAAGCTGGCGAACCGTCTGCCGGCATCGGCATTCAGGTCGCGCTTGAGGCAGCGCGGGTTGTCCGCGGTGGGATCGGGCTGGGTGATGGGACCCAGGTGCACCGTCATGTTCTTGAAGGGGCCGGTGGTGACGCATCCGCCCCCGGTACCCTTGGCCAGGACGATGGGGTCGACGTTGCCGGGAACGCTCAGCGACATGGGAGGACCGGCGACGAAAGCGCCGTCGCTGCCGAGCGACGTGTCTGACCCGTCGAAGATGGGAGACGCGTGCGGGTTGTTGGCGTCCAGGCCCCACTCCCAGTACGGGAGCGAGCCGGTGTAGCCGCACTCATGGAGCTTCTGCTCGAAAATGTGGATGTAGTACCTGTGCCATACGAGGAAGTTACCCTATGTAGCACCCAAGAGGTTAGCCGTCGAAGATCTGGACTTGCTACTTGCGCTCGCTTACTCACCGTGAAGTGGATGAACATGGTCGACTGCAGATGCACGTAGACAAAGTCGTCGAACAGAGACTTTGAGCCTGCCGAGGTGCCAGCGGGGAGGATACTGGGCTTGTTCTGCATGCACACAACAGCAGCGACGTACTCCCTGCGCTGCGGCTTGGTCAAGGTTCGCCTGGTGGGCATCATGTGTTAGCGTGATCTGGCCCGCGCGGTGGGAAACCGGCCGACGTACCATTCGCGGCGAATCTTGACGTTGCCAATGTTGCACGACCCCGTGTACTTGTTGGCCGAGCTGAGCAGGGCAATGCCGTTGAGACCGGCAAGAGCCAAGCCCGAGTCGATCGCGAACTGCTCGAACGAGGGGAGGCTGAAGCCGGTAGCAGAGGCCCCAATGGCCGCAGCCAAGGAGAGGGACGCAGAAAGCTTCATGGTGTCTTGAACCTTGACCTGGTGTGGGAGACTGGTGGTTGAAAAACAACTGGGTCGTATCTCATCCCGACTCGGGACGGGACGAGCATCTTATAGCCAACCGTCTACTCTGAAGAGAACCGTCCGACCCTTGGTTGTCGAACCGCCCCCCTGGTGCCTCATGGCAACGACGAGGGTCATTTCTGCCCTCCCACCGAGCCCGGGGTTCGAACGGGGGATTTCTGCAGAGACTGTGAGCCGCTGCAACCATGCCATGCGGGCTGGGGTTGCTGCCAAGAGGTTGAGAGGAAGGATCCAAAAAGGGTCACCAAAGGTCTTGGCCCCTGCAGTCCGGGATAGCCCATGCCAGCGGCAAGCCACCGCGGTGGTCCGAGCCATACCATCCCTCTTCCCCGGGGAGGGAGGACGGGACGGGGGAGATCGGAGTCGTATCCACGCATGCATACGCGTGGCCGAGTACGGTAACGTCAACGTTGACGGTGAACCTGGGCAGGCCCAGGAAGAGTCAAGATTGCCCAAAGCAGCGAGCGCCAGGAGCAGGGCGGAGTCGTGAACGGGATAACCTCCCTTGGCTGCTGCGATCCATGCGTCAATAGTATCGACGGACTCTCTGGTATTAGCCTCTGCAGCCGGGATGCAGTGTTCTTGTGCCCGGTCAGCAGCGCTGTCGAGTTGTTTGCTGTCTTTCCCGAGCCGAGGCGGCCATGCAGATAAGCGGGCATCCCGGACCGGAGAAGGGTCCTCTCGGCCGTGGCACGCTGGCACTCGCCCGAAGGCCGAAGACGGCCCTCTCTTTCGGTATCCCGCTCCCGTGTTTCCGTTCTGCCGTGCAGGCTTGGGTCCTGCCGGTGCTGAGCCGCCCTTCCGGGCTCGGGACTATTGCCTGCAGCATGCACCAAGGACAGGCGCGGGTGGGTGGTGTGCAGGTGGTGTGCATGGGCTTGCTGACCACCTGCTCTCTCGTCTGACAGTTGCGTGTTTTTTGCCTTCATTTCCGCTTGCACAGCCGAAGAAATCCCTGGAATGGCTGTTTCTTGCTGCTGCTTCCAAGCCCTTAAGCGAGGACGGGCCCCGGATGCGAAGCCGATTCCTTGGAGAGAGAAGGCAGCCAGGGTCTGGTCGTCCGGGCAGGCAACGAACTGCCAACTGCATTTTTGCATCTGCAGCACCCTGCCGTAGCATTCAGGCCACGCATGAGGGGGCTGACACCTCCCGCTGGCCCACGGGTTTGAGGGAACGCCTTGGGTGCTTGGCAGCCCCCGCACCGAATCATCACTCAGCGTCCTGCTCCTCAATAATCTTGACATTACACAGCATGTTCAAAGCCAACGTGGACCTGGCTGTCCAGCTTTCTACGGGATGGGCAATGTACCAGACAAGCTTCCTTGGGTTCCCGTCCGGCAGTCGTGTACGGCACACCACTGCAGTTTATTTTCCTGTGTCCACCTCCCCGGTCAAATCGGGGACCAGGTCCACGCCGAGAGTCCCTGTCGACGCGAGTTGGCTCTGGCCAAGCCTTTGCGAACCATGGTTGACTGCTGTCTGTTGGGGCTTTTGTTCAAGCCAAATGCAACCCCGAGACCTGCTCGTTATCATGTTGCCCTCTCTTCTTACCATTCCACGAATGGCACCGCTGCCGATGCTGCACAGCGCACCAGTAAATCGATAGTCAGTCTCACAAGTGCACCCAGTCCCACGGGTTCCCGTGCTGTGCCACCGTCAGATTCCGATGAGTTGGCCCAGCGACGGCCGGCAACACAGGTGACAGGCCGGCAGGTCACCACACCACAGACGGCCGCCACAACGTGGCAGGGCTTGGCCTCCGGCATTCGAAAACTCCGAGCCAACTGCCTGGCGCCCCGGGATCGGCTTGCTCGGGACCTGCTGATCACGGCATGTCTGCCGAGTTTGGACCCCACGAAACATGCATGCAAGACACCAATATTCGTACGGAATACAACACCTCCAACGCGGCTGCGATGCGACCACGTTCTCACGTCGCCGAGCCGCCTCCTCGGAGCCATGTCGGTGACGACAGGACACTATTCGAGCGTGTCCCTCACGCTAACCTTACCAGAACATCTCGGGTCGCTCGGTGAGGTGTTGCAAAGGCGGGGGAGGAGGATTGCTTGATGACCTTGTTCGACACCCCTGCTCGGCGGCCGGGGGTAAAGCTCCCGCTGGTGGCGGCCACGACAAGCATTCCCTCTCTGGCCGGGTACACTGTGTACCTCCCCTCCCCTTGCAATCGTCGTCGGTGAGGCATCTGAAGTCTCCACCCCCATCAGGCTCCAAGTCATCGCTGTGACTCTCTGGAGAGCTAACGTTATCCGGGAGACGGGCTTGCATCCCCTAGTAGAGTTGCTAATTTGGTCTGGAAGAGGCGAGTCCCGCCCACCAACTTTGACGCTAAGCGCTAGCGTTCACCTTGTTCCAACGAGGTCTTGTCTTTTCCGAGCCCGCCGATGAGGGGTAGTTCCTTGATCCCCAGATTCGTGGCTTGCTGCTTTCGCTCGTTGAGTCGCTGTTGAGTCAAGGATGGTCCAGCTCTCGGTTCTCGGCAATGTCAGCAGCACCCTGAGTCCAAAAATTGCACGACCGCCACCACACCACCCTGTGTTGTTGGTGCTCAACAGTGGGAACGGCGAAGAAGCCCCTCTTGGACATTGAGGCCGTGCTGACACAAGCCCCCCGCCCTCTCCACAACCTCACCCCTGGCCCCTTGCTCCTTTCAAATGTCACATCGCGGACCGAAGTCAAAAGGAAAGAAGGCCAACATTAGCGTCCCGCTAGACCCAACTTTTCCTAACTTCCGTCAAGAGCCGAGTGGGTTGGGTGCAAGAGTTGGTCCGGCGGTGACTGCCCCTGAGGTTGTTTGCGCCAATCTGGACGGGCAGATCAGTCGATGCGGGCGACAGCTCTCATTCCACGGCATGTCCTGCATGTCCGGACCACAGATGTACATAGCAAGCACGCTTGGAAAATGGATACTGGCAGGCCGATGTTGAACGCCGATCAGCACTTTACGACACGTGGAATCTCAGATCTTTGCGGGAAGAGATGATCCCTTGGATCCAGGTTTTCTCCAGCACCCGGATCGTCGATCGAGTTCTTGGCCAAAGTCCCGCCCAGAAATCGCGTCCAGAAATCGCGCCAGAAATCGCGCCAGAAATCCTCGAGCTCCCAGAAGATGGTTGGTCTCGGAAAGTGGGGGACCACACAAGGGTCTTTCATCCCTGAACTGGAACCTTCGTCCCCAGCCCGTATTCGGAACAACGTTCTCTGCGCCAACAAGAAACTTTCCGCAACCCTAGCGCCAGGCTTGGTTTTTAGCGTGACCGTTCGGGGCGGTGGACGGGTCCCGGCGGGTGATCCGCCAGGAGGCCCGAGCGGACATCCCGTTTCTGACCTTGTTTCCCTTGACCCTGGGAGACCGGCTCGACCGGTCACTTGGGGCCCTTGATGACTCTCATCACCGAGGGCGCCAAGGGTGGTCATTCCCCTGCAATTTGGGATCAAGGATTGCACCGATATCATCATGGTTTCAGCCCGCTAATCTCGCAAGCCAGTATCCAAGTGGGAGCGCCACTCCGCGATAACTGAATGCGATAATAGCATCGCATTGCCTGTGGCGTTTCAGCTTGCGGCAAACACCGCCGCCACATCATGCACATGTCTCGTGCCGGGCTCATCACAGTCGATGTGTTCTCCACAACTCCAGGATTTAGTTGTCAACTTGATGTATTAGTCATTATCCCGTGAGAAACACTTAGTTTTGAACAAGAAATCCAGCTGGGCATCTATGACGTTCTTGGTCTTGAGGACCTCAATACACGACAAGACAAGAGCAACACTAACGAAACTGGCACAAGAGACGTGTTCGTTTGTTCAAGAAACATCAATAACCCAAGAGACGGAGGAACGAAGGAGAGCCTCGGCCGGGCACGCAGGTAACAGCAGTAGGACTAGATGACTAAAATGCTGCAAACCCCACGGCGAGGAAGATGGCGCTGGTATCAGCGAAGCTGGACAAGACGGCGCCGGGGTATGCAATTCTAACGATGGAAAATCCAAGCTATCAGAGTACAAGCCATGCCCAAATCCACGCCGAATTCTTTGATCGTCAGAGACATGTGTGAGCTGATGCCGAGTCATGATGGAGAGGTGTGTCGAGCTTGGCACAGGGGACACACCGATGAAATGTCAGGCGAGTTGAGCAACGCGACGATTCCCATGCGTTTCGGGCTGCTGCCGCCGGGGCGCTGAAGCACTCGGCGGAGGCCGACTTCTTAAACTGCTCGATGCGTTCATGCTCTAGTGTGGCTCGAAGGAGCCGGATGGTCGGTTGTGTAGGAACCAGATAAATCGTGTATGATTTGTTTCCACTGAAGTGTCTGGTCTGAGCAACCAGAAATACGGGACACTCCGGGAGAAACGCACCGTGACCCCCGATGATGGCAAAACCGGCATAACGATGCGAAACGGGTTTAGAGACAACGAAGGTGAAGGGGAGCACACGGATTCCATGACGATCATTTGGTCACCGCCTGCCAGGCTCGGTCAACTTTTGGTCTCAGAACACTCTGCTTGCGGTAGGGAGAAATCCGAGTAGAAGGTACCTTAATTGGTGTGCAGCGCCATCATCCGAGTCAGCTTGGGCTTGTTCGAGCTTCCCCTCGCCAGCCGGGTCTCTAGTTCCAACGACGTCCGTCGAACGAAGCAAAGGAAGTAGTACAGAGAAGGAACTCAGGTTCAGTTCACAAAGTGCAGTTGTGTTGCCGCACTTTAAACCTCCTTCCCCTTCGCGAGTCGTTTGCCATCCCCCAGACAGAGATGAATCAGCCTTGATCTCACCCAGACCTTGATAAACCTACAGAGCCACCTAATGCTATCCCAGGTTGAAGCATTTCGCTCTACAAAAGGTAAAAACATGTATGTCCAAGCAAATATATACATTTGTTTCACCATACCGGTAATACCGTCCTCACCTCCGCCCAGGTAGCTCCAACTTGGCCGTCCACGAGCCAACAAGAGCATCCAACTCTCTCGTACTCCGAACCCCCGTCCCCAGTCTGCCCACGTCATCCTCGTCATTGCGGAAGCGCACATCATAAGTCAGCAGCGCCACAGTAGACGACTTCCAGAGCGGCAAGCCCGCCGTACGTGCGCTCTGGATCACCAAGGTGACAGTGAACGCGATGGAAATGAGCTGCACGATGAGCGGCAGGGTAATCCACGCCCACTGGACCTCAATAAACACCACGGGGTTGAGGCTCTGCCCGTAGGCCGTGATGTTGTATGTCGAGCGCAGCTGATTCGTCATGCTGTCGACCATGGCACTCATGGTCTGGGAGATGTTGCCCGACCGAAAGGTGTCGCCCGTGCCCTGGTCTGGGAAACCATTGAGCCCGTCGTAGATGCGGCCGCTGAAGCGGGTTGACGAGAATAGCAGCTGGAGGGCCGCGATATCTGAGCCCGAAACCCTCAAGAGGGGAAGTCCGCTCTGGTTAAAGGTTACATGCCCAGCGACGGTGACGTTTTGGCTTACGGCACCCGGATCGAGACGGATGGATTCCCGGCTACTGATCGTCAGGTTCTGGCCCGAGGACGACAGGTTCGAATATCTCCAAGCCGCTAGCGCGATGTCGCACTCGAAGATTGTCATGTTGGCGGGGGTGAAGTAGTAGTTGATAGTATCGACTGGCACTCTGAACACCCCAATGCGGACAATTTCGGGACGCATTAGCGGAGGAACCCAGGTTCCGTTGACAAATATGCTGGTGTCGTTCGCGAGGCTGGTGGCGTTGACGCTGACGACTGTTTGCCAGGACGTGTGCGAAAAAGGGGCGGGCAATCTAACACCGCCTGGAGTTGTGAGAACCATATCATCTTCCCGCAGTACCGAGGTCGAGCTCCATGTCGCCGACGCATTGGGATGGAGACGGATAGTCGCCTCGGTCACATCGGCACAAGTGCTGGCAAAGCCAAGCGAGTAGTACGTGCTGTTCCACTGGCACTTAGAGGTGCAGTTGAACACAGCGGGCGAGCCAAGATTGTACAGGCCTCGGAACACGGCGCCCTGCATAGACAAGTCCATGGTGGAAGCTGCAAGGCCAAGGAGCATCAGTAACGAACCATGAGTTGTCATTTACCTGACTGCAGGGTAAATAGGAAGGACTGACGCGCAACATTGAGAATCGTAGCAGAACCACGAAGGGAAACTGGCTTGGCGCTACTGTTGTAGACGTGTGCCAGCCCAAGAAGGGCGTTTCCATCTTCCTGGGCAACATCACGCGACTCGAAGGTGACCATCTGCTGAACGAAGACATCGAACTAGCCGCAGTGTCAGCTGTGGATTCCCCATTCCGGATATTTCGAATGGGAATGCGCAGTCTCGGGAGCAGGGTAGGTCCTCAAACAACCGTAAAGGGAAACAAACAATCCACAGACAAAGAAGACTGTTGCTTACACCCACGGCCAGCAGAGTGACGACGGCACCGATGCTCGCCAGCCCCCAAGGTCGCCTGGCCAGAAGAGCAAGAGACCCCAGCGGCCCTCGGCTCGCTTCCTCAAGCAGGTCCAGATCGGTTAGTTTGTGCGGTGACTTCTGGAAGTGCAGCCACTTGTACTGGCTGAGGCATGCCCCAACGGCGAGGGCCGCGGCCGAGTTGGCGCCCGTGGAGAAGATGGCAATGGTGGCCGTGATGCTGAGCCACCCGCCGCGCCATTCGCTCTGCGGCCGATCCTGGAACATGAAGAGAATGGCGACAATGCTGATCATGCATCCAATGCTGAATGCGAGGGCGAGCAGCTCCCACCTCCACTCCCATAGCGAGTTCGACGGCGGAGACGGCACATCTGCGGGGTGCTCGTCGCTTTCAACAGCCTCCTCTGTCCACATCGCGCCAGACTTCATAGTGTCGAACTTGGTCGCCTGGTCGCCTGGGTGCAGGGGATCGGATTGCAGGGCGTCGGCCTCCATCATTGAGTTCTGCCTCTTGTTGTGCGGCGGGACGCGGGAGGGAAAATGCCGACAAGGCGGCGGAGGAATTCAGATCGTCCTTGAAAACCCATCTTCCGGATACCCTGGCCTTGGTGCGCCTATCGGAGTTCGAGAATGGGTGTGTTGGTTCACAGTTGCTTCGCAACCCTGCGTCTGCAGGAAACCTGGTCACCTCGGGCCGTGTGGGCGCGTATTTGTGCCCACGGGCGAACAGAACAGGAAGGCGGTCAATGGTTCCTCGTTCTCTGACTTGGCGCTTTGGCTTCGCGTTTCCCAAAACAGTCTCACCACCATGATGAGGACTCAACAACGGCAGAGACGGAGCCGCCCACAGAACCAGCAGGATGACGTCTTGGTTGTATGGCGCGCCGAAGCATATCATGAGAATAAAAAAGCAGGAGAGCAAGTTCAAAGTGCCTGCTACCCAAACGACCCAAGGCTCAAAGGACCGACGGATGGGAAAACAGGGAGTGCAGAACGCGGGACTTAAAGATGCAAAGTATATAGATATTGCTCAGGCACACAAGCATTCGATAATCGCTTGGAGACCAATAAGTTTGCCTGTTGGAATTGTTGAACGGTAAGTTGGACAGGATCCATCACCCGTTCAACCCCACCAACCACCTGAACCTCACTTCCCCCAAAAGACATGACATCCCCACATCCGAAACGCTCAGCTCCTCCACCACCAGCTCTTCCCAACCACTCGTGAGTTCTCCGAAACCCCAAACAACATATCAATACCCCGTCCACGCCGGCGTCGCAGCAGGGGTGTACGGTGCCTGCCCCTGCCACTGCGGCTGCCCCGATCTGTTCCATGCACCACTTTGTTGCTGCGGGTTGGGCGGACACTGAGCGCCAGGCTGCTGTTGCTGCTGATGAGGATCACGGGGCGGAAAGTAGCCTCCTTGGCTAGTGTTTTGCGCCGACTGGGGAGGCGAGAGGGGAGTTGGTGGGAAGCCCGCGATTTGACCCGGCGGTGGCGGTGGCGGGGGCTGTTGGACTGGTGCCTGCTGCTGTGTATACGGAGAATAAGACTGCTGCGGAGCGGCTGCTTGTTGAGGTTGGTATGGTGGCTGCTTGTGCTCGTGTTGCTGAGGCTGCTGGGCGTAGACGGGATAGGAGTGTTGTTGGGGTTGGGGTTGCGGAGTTGACTGTGGCCGCTGGTAGTGTTGTGGGTTGTAGGCTGCGAATTGGTATTGCTGTGGAAAGTTGGATCGTTGCTGGGCTGCTGGCTGTGGTATGGGGGTGACTGATGTTCCTGCGTATGGTGCTCCCGGGATCGGATATCCTTGGAGTGCAGAAGGAGGCGCCGTACTCGGCGGTGGAATGGGGAAGCTCAGGTTATGGCCAACGACCGGTGGCGCTGGCGCTGGCGGGGCTTGCTTGCCGTTGGGGGGGGCAGTTGTGGGAGGAGGGGGGAAATAGATCGTCGAGGCAGGTCGCTGGCTTGTGGCTGTAGATGAGTACGACGGCAGGGTTGAAGGCTGGTGGTATGATGGTGGAGGAGCTTGGGGCGGTGACATGCTTGTGTCAGAGGCGGTTGGTGCTGCCAGGGCGGTTGTATGTGGGAATCCAGCGGTCCCTGTTTGCTGCTCCGGGGAGGTGTGGTAAGTCGCGGAGGCCGCTTGGTATTGCTGCTGAGCCTGCACCTGGGATTGATGGGGTATGAGGGTCTGCATCTCGGGCTGATGAGGTTGTTGCACTGGCTGTGGGTACTGGTGGGACGCAGATTGGTGAGGTGTTTGCAATGGAGGTGGGACTGTTTGTTGTGGGTATTGCTGCAGGTCTGGTCGGTGTGGCGGCGGCACGGGGGACTGCTGAGCAAGGTCCTGATACGGTGGTTGAGTTGCTTGCAAATGATCTTGCTGATCCTGACGCAGTGCCGGAGTGGGCTGTGAAGCATAATCCGTGACTGCAGAAACAGCCCAATGATCAGGAGCTGGTGTTGGTGCATACAAATTTGGTGTCTCAGGGGCGGCGGTGACCCCTGTCGGCACAAGAGAAGGTTTGAGTGGACTCGTGGAGTGTTCTGGATGCTCATATGAGATTGGCTGAGACGGGGTGTGTGCTTGAGCTTGGCTGTTAGACGGTGTAGAAACGGCCTGGTGCTGCTGTTGCTCCATAGCTCTTTGCGGCGCTTGATATTGTTGATGCTGCTGTTGTTGCTCCGGAGCGGGAGTGGATGCTGGAAGAGAGTAGGCCAGTGCGGTCATGTCAAACGGCCCCGTTGCGACTTGAGATGGTAGATACGTGGCGGGTGCAAACGATGTTTGTGGTTGCGAACCGGTTTGTTGCTGAGTTTGGTCTCGGGGCTGTTGCCCATACCCATATTGCGGTGGTGGTGGCCCCGCGTAGTGGTAGCCAGGGGAAGCCGCCTGTGTGAACGTAGCGGCTGGTGTTTTGAGGTCCGGAACAAAGCCGTTGGGCGCTGTCGCCGCGGAGTAGGGCGGGGGCGGCGCGATTTGTTCGTAGACGGGTTCGTATGGCGCTTGTGGGTGTAGGTGCGGTTGTGCTTGGGCTCCGTAGGGCGGGATGGCATACCCAGCTTCCTGGGCCTTCGCGTCCGCCACGGCCTGAAATACACCGGCCTTCTGGAACGCCTTGTTTGCCTCCTTCGCCTTCACATGGTGCGTGTACATGTGCTCGAGGCCCATGCCAGCACCGTCCAGGGCGGCGTGTGAAACGATCTTGATGGCCAGCTCATGCTCAACGATGGCCGCGATGCCATGCTCTGCTCCGGCAGTGGCCACTGCGTCGGCACCAACGGCGCCCACTCCCATTGTGACAACACCGATGGTCCCGCTCACCGCTACGCCCGAGAACACGTCTCTCTTGCGGGTGTTGTGGGTTGTTCCGAGCCTGTTGAGGTGTCTCTCGATGATATCGCGCTTCTTGCGCGCGTTGTGGATGGCGGGCGCGGCCAGTCCGACGCCAATGGCGGAGATGCCGGCTGTCAGAGGAAGGGCGAGGCCCGAAACTGCGGTCGAGGTGGACGCCCCCGAGATAAGTCGCGTGTAATGCTGCCATTCTTTCTGGAGTTCCTCCTGGTCCATCCCCTGGCATTTCTGGTCGTATTTCTGGAAATCGAACGGCATTTTGCTGGCAGCCGCCCACGTGGAGTGAGGTTGTGGACGTAGAGGTAAAACCTGACAGAAATCGAAGCGAACCAAAGCGCGGGGTGAGGGGGATGAAGAGAAGGGGGCGGATTCGCAAATCGATGCCAAGCCAGATGGGGTTAGGCGGTTCGATATCAGCTCCGGAGTTAACACCTCCGCCACATTTCCCCACCGACTCTCTGCGACATTTCTCAGCCGCATGGCGCTTGCTGCGGTCCAGGCGGCTGTGTGACTGCGTCTCCTTGCTCCCTTGGCAGGGGTCGTCCTCCAGGCCGGTAGAGCCGTTGCATTTCCGTCCATAGCTCGCTCTGGTTCCCCGTCTCGTTTGGTTTTCTTCTTAGTAGCCAGGCACGTGCCAGGCTCGGACGACGACGGAGAGTGGGGGCAGCGGAATATACAGAATATTTCATCTTTCCAAGCAAGTCGGCGAGGACCGGCTCGTAGCCGAGGAAGCGCGGCTGCTCCCAGCACGATTGTCTCGAAAGCAACGCGCAACGCAGTGTCAGTGCCGTGGCTCGACGGGCTCCAGGGTCTGGTTCAATGACCGGTCCTGGACCCATGAAACTGGCCATCCTCTCTCACCTGCTCTCCCCAACAGTGTTTGGCAACGTTCTCGGCCCGCGTATCGACGGCAAGCTCCAGGTCGAGCACGCAGACGGCGTCTGTGACCGCGGCAGGCGAGTTCGCCGTCGGCCTGCCGAGGCAGCACATCTCCCCTTCGGTTCTGGCCGTCGTAAGCGACGTTTGTCCTCTCGGATCCTGTAATGACAGCAGCGAGTGACCGCTATTTCCCTCGCCGGTGTTAAAATTGGAAACTTGAGAAGTTGCGGGTAATTAGCCGTTGCCATGTAGCTTTCGGTGGGCAAAGTAATACTAGACGCTGAGAGCCTGGTGAAGATTCTGTCAGTCTTTGACAAGATGAGCTCAAATGCGGGCGAGACTGTTGCCGGAAAACTTAGGTACCATTGTCAGTGTGAAAGACTTTGCGCAGGTCGGCGGGGTTGAGCCCGGAATGGGTGGCTGGTGACTCGGGAGGTCCATTTTTACTCTCTCTGGTCAAGCAAAATGCCGCTGCTGCTGCTGTGCTAACGAGCTTTATTGCTCTAAAATACCAGTCATTCAAGACCTCATGAGATCTGTCCCTGAACCGGGAGTTTTCAGCAGTGCCAAGTGGGAGTCTTTGCATTTAGATTATTGGTTGCAGAGAGGGAAATTGGGCCGCCCTCATTTCAAGTTCTTTTCCGCTGAGGTGCTGCTGCAACGAAATAATCGTGGCAGAGTTTCCAGCAGTTCCCGCATCTTTCTTGCACTCCCACAACCTGAAATATTCCGGCTTTCCGATTTCATTTCCTCCTCTAATTCCATCAGTCGGCTGTTTCTTCCACAGCAACGCACTAGGACTGGAGTCGCCTGAGCCCAACATTACTCCTCTTCAACTCCCAACTTCTCAGCCCAACTTTGTTTTGTTGACAATCGCGGCAATGGCGTTTTCCGGGGGCGAGACCGACAACACGGTCATCATCGGCATCGACTTTGGAACCACCTTTTCCGGAGTCGCTTTCGCGTGGTCCAAGAATATCGACCATGTTGAGGTCATTTCCAACTGGGAGTCCGTGATGCCTTCTAATTTCGATGAAGACAAAGCTCCTACCGCCATTTCGTTTGGCCCGAAGCAGGAGGTAAAATGGGGCTACAACATTCCATCCACCGACGAGCAGGGCATGTGGTTCAAGCTGTTGCTCATCGACGACAACGACTTGCCGGAGGAGGTCCGCGACTCCGTCAAAATCATGGAGATCCGCGCCTACCTTCAGAAGCACAACCTGACTACAATTGAGGTCATCGCTCTGTTCCTCCGCCACTTGTGGAACCATGCCATTCAACATATCACGAAGAGCGTCAGCTGCAATCTCGTGAACTACTCCAGGTTCCGCATCGTCATCACTTTGCCCGCCATCTGGCCCGAGTACGCCCGCGTCCGGATGAAGGAGGCGGCCAAGCAGGCAGGAATGTTGGCAGAGCGCGAAGCCGGCGAGACCGAGCTCGTATTTCTCGCTGAGCCCGAAGCTGCTGCATTGGCCACCCTCTCGGACATGAAGAATCGCTGCGATATCAAGGTTCGTGCCAAGGTCTGCTGCCAATTTGACTCTCGCTAACATATTCTCAACACCACAGGCTGGCGATACCTTTGTGATCGCTGACTGCGGCGGCGGCACCGCTGACCTCATCAGCTATCAGATTGTCTCCATCTCGCCGATGGTGGTGAGAGAGTGTGTCAAGGGACAAGGTGCGTGTTTGTTGCGAGTCACGGCCCGGGTCATCCTGCACCCAAGCAGATACAAACACTTGGCAGCCTGCTGACTTCGGAACAAGTGGCCTCTGCGGTGCCGTCTTCATCGACGAAGCCTTCACTGCAATTTTGAGGCCAGTCATCGGTCACCAGAAGTGGGCCAGGATGTCAGCAGAGTCTCAGCACCGTCTCTTGCATGACGAATGGGAAGACGGAATTAAACCGACATTTGACGGTCTTCCGAGAACCTGGCAGCTGACCATTCCATTTGAGTGCCTGGACTGGAAATCACGCAAGATCCCCGGGCCCCTCCCAAGGTTCACATTGTCGACCCAAGATGTTTCCGGCGCTTTCGACCCGGTTGTCAGCAAGATACGTGACATGGTGGATGAACAGGTGGCCGTGGTCAGAGAGAAGACAGGCAAAAGCCCCAAGGTAGGCATCCGTCGCAATCCTTTATCGCGATTCGATGATTCTGAACAGAGGATATTGGCTAATATCACAACTGCAGTATGTCATCTTGGTGGGAGGGTTTGGCAGGTGTAGATATCTTTTCTCGACTCTGAAGATGCATTTCGGCCACGATGTTGAAGTCTTGCAAGCCGGAGGTTCCAAGCCGTAGGTTACGGCAAGTTGCAGATGTTCCATGCTTTCGGAGCCTATATAAGTACTGACGCATCCTGCAGGTGGACAGCGGTTTGCCGCGGCGCAGTCATTCATGCTGCCAGCTTGACCAGCCTCTCCGCTTCGCCAATCCAGGTCCAGGCGAGAATCTCACGTGTGAGCTGTGGCATCAAGATAAACACGTTCTGGGACCCCTTAAAGCACATGCTTGCCGACAGGTATTGGTGCGACAACTGGCAATCGTGGAGGGTCGAAAATCAAATGCGCTGGCATCTCAAAGTTGTATGTCTCGCCCCGCCATTGTTGGCAAGGCTTCGCATGTCTTAACCATCATCCACTGACTGAAAGCTTTTCAATATTAGGGCGACAACATGTCAGTGGCCGACCCGGTCAAGTTCTCGCTCGTGCAGCTCGTTGCTCCAAGAGATGCGGCAAGGATGAGATTCACAGAGATCGTGTACACTTGCGCCGCTCTCTACCCCCCCAAGGAGTGGGATGCCACCATGAAGCAGTTGTGCAAGATTACATGGGAGGCTGATATCGACATTTCCACGCTGCCGACTTGGACAAACCGCTTGGGGAAGGTTTTCCACAAGCTCCGCTGCGAGGTGGAGATGACATGCACGGGCGGCTCGGTTGACTTTGCCATCTACCATGACGGAAAGCGTCAGGGATCGAAGAACGCTGGAGTGGATTACGAAACCGAAGATTAGATGGTCTCGCAATTGGTATGTACATGATGCCAGGGAGGATGACGAAGCCCGGCAAACTCAAACCTGCAGATTAGGTAGGTATATGTAGAGTAGATCCAAGTCGGACAAAATCATGGAATCATGCCAGTGGGTAGCAACTGTGGAAATTGGTGCTGTGTTCGCTCACGCGCCTGATGCTTGTTTCCTCCTCAGCTCAGGGCTGGAGCACCAAGAGCAAGAACTTTTCTAACAAGTTCTTTAGGAACTTCTGTTTCAATGATTGAGTAGCTTCCAGTTCCTCCAGGATTCATGATTTAGGTAGTCCATCACTGCGACTGCGTGGGCTAAAATTGAGGCTGCTCGGCTTCATATCCGCACCTCCGGCGCACAAACGAACGACTGCGCAACGACCGGCTGCCAACGCCTTGACTCAATTCCAAAGCATCTCCTCCCTTTTACCTCTCTTGGCGTTGCAAATACAGAGTAGGTAGCGAGCGGCCTTTGGGTCGCGGGTGTCCGAGTTTCCCCGGTCTCCAAATTCTCGAGCAGCTCTTTCTGAGAGCTTTCCGAAATCCTCCCGCAACCAAAACTTCTCGGTGAAACGAGACTCCGACATTTCGGCTTCAACCAGGTAATCGCAACCAGTCACAGTACTGATGCAGAGAGCTGAGGTTCAAGAGTAATTTCTTTCAATTCTTGGGGTTCTTCTTTGCTTCCCAGTTTTCGTTCTTGACGCTTCCTGCTGACCATTCCCTGCCGCGGGTATTAGGTTCTGTCCATCACTCCCGTCAGGATGGCATTCTACTCGAACAGTCAGAGCGCCGCCGGGAACCAGAGCAGTGCTAAGACTTACGGCAATCACAACGGCCACAGAGGCGCTGACCTCGATAACGGATTCACAAGCGACTTTGAGGGTGACAACAATGTTCAAGATGGCGATGGCGACCGGAGCGATCCTTACACCAAACTCGATGAAGCCATCCGAGAGGGCCAGTGGTACAAGCAGAAAAATGAGGACCTGCAGAAACAAAACACGAATCTTGGGGAAACTTCTAGGATTCTGAGCGCAGAAAACGCCGCCTTTCGCCATGACATTTTTCGTCTTCGCGCAGTCAACGACCAAGCCGCAGCGGAGTGCAGTGAGCTCCGGAAGATGGTGGCGAGCCTGCAGTTGGAGAACCGGTCTGCTGCCGCAAGCCGAGAATCAGGGTGGACGCTGCCAAGCTGGCGCTTTCTTTCTGGAACAAACAACCCGAACGCCTCGGAAAATGCCGTCGCCGAAGCCCACAGGGACATTGAGCAGTACAAGGAGAGGACTCGGGCGTTGGAAGCCGAGAACTGCAAGCTTCGCCAGAGGAGATGCGAGGAGAAGGCGCATTTTCGGCGACAAACACAGGGGCTTGAGGAGAGGCTGAAAGATGAAAAGCGCAAGTTCCAAGAGATGGTATCCGAGCAGAAGGAACGCATCCGGCGGCAAACGTCAGCGTTCGCCGAGGAGCTGGCGGCGATCAAGAGCAAGACTTCCATCGATGCCCCGAAGCTTTCAGACACCGAGATCCAGGCTCGATGGAGGGCGCTCGGGTTTGCCATCAGGCAGTTTATCTCAGGACATTTGCCACAGTCGCTAGATCACGCAGCCATCCAACGTCTCTCGTCTCTCCGGGACTCGACCACCTGGCCACCGGGAGTGGCGCAGACGCTGCAAGTACCCATGCTCTGTCCTGCGTCTCTTGAGTCTTGGATCTGGTACTTTTTGTACGTTCGGATTTTTGACTCCCGCTCAAAAGCCTGGGCCGGGGAGACCGGAAAACTGTGGGGCGCTCTTCGCGACGTTGTTCAAAGTGAGTGGTCATGAAATACAGGTACCCAGGAAACCAAGCACATTTCTAACCGTGTTCTAGAAAACCTGCCCATATCTGCATCCTCCAGCCACTCCGCTGCTATCGTTGCCGAGTTCCACGATTGGAGAGTTCGCTCAGCTCACTTCATCTCAAATCTGAAGCTTGACAGTCGCGGCCAGGGCGGGGATACCGACACATTCGTGGCAAAATGTCTCTTGGATGAGTTGCAGCCCATCGTGTCGTTTGCAAAAGGTCCTGGTGGGATCACCCCCGAAATGAATGGGGAAGCACTTGGAATCGTCGGCAAAGCCGCCGAGCTGGCCGAGCTTTTCCGACTGACACGGGCGGATTACCACGTCGTCATCACGCGGCTGAAGCTGCCTCTCGTTCGACCCCCAAGCTGCGAATTCGAATTCGACCCGGAGACAATGGAACGAGTCAGAAGCCTTCCCGTCTTTGAGCACGGCAACTCTACACCTACTGTCAATCTCGTTGTCTCGCCGGGAATAATTAAGACCGGCAGATCCGATGGCTCGAACTATCACTCGGACCTGGTTCTAGTCAAGCTCCAGGCCGTTTGTGACCTCCAAGAGATTTGGCATTCCCCTCAGAAATGAAACGAGACTTCAACGAGTGGCTCGGGGCAGCAACCGACTTGTGAACTGTGATGAAAACCGTCAGCAATGGGGCAATCACGGATGACCCTTGCGAGGACGGGCAATGCCATTGGAAGGTGGATAGTTTCACTGCCTACCCGTGGGTAGTATGCGGTGTCAAGTCGCGAGAGCACCGATTCATGAAAGTCTTGATCCTTACCCGTTTCGAAACCGCCTGTGCATTGTCCCAACGTTGTGAGCGTTCAGTCGCCGCCCTCTTGAACCCATTCAAGTCGCTTGGCCAAACTTGTGTTCTTGGCGAACTCTGAGAGGGGATGGGGATATGGCCCTGATGATTCTCACCCTGTTGTTGACTACGCCGCTGGCTTTCAGACAGCCACCCTTTGCCCCTGAGCCTTCGTACAGCCAACACCCTTGGCCCTAACGTCCTCGCATCAATAGGGGCACTAAGCAGAAACATGGGAGTAGACGAGAAGTTTGAACAGCCAATTAGGTATGTCAGGTACGAGAGACTCAAGGATACAACCTACCTCCCGTCAACCGCCTCCTAGCCAACCCTATTCCCCCACTCCCTCCCGTTGCCGAATCCTCCATCAGCTTGAAGCAGCCTTCTCCAGCTCCAGAAGCTTCTTGGCCGTGTCCGCCATGGTCTCCTCAACAGTGTGGAACGTCAGACCCAGCAGCTTGTTGTCCTCGTCGGCGTCAAGCTTGGCAAACGTGACTTTTGCGTCCTCCCCGCTGTCAGCCGGGAGCTTTCCAGCCAGCTCAGGCACCTCTGCAAGAGCATGGACGAGCTGGGTGTACGTCATAGGCTTCCCGTTGATCAACAAGCGCCGGTTCGCCGCCTCCTTCAGGGTTAGCACCTTGACGTGAGCATCCGCCAGGTCACGGACGTCAACAAAGGTCGGGAACGTCGTGGCGGGGATGGTCTCGTGTGTGCCGTTGATGAAGCTGTAGATAATGTTGGTGCTGTAGTTCAGGCTCTTCAGGCCGTCCTTGAGCGACTGGAGCGGGGGGCCGAAGATGAGCGCCGGGAGGATCACGGTGACGGCGAAGGATGGCTTCTCGGTTTTGACAAACTCCCACACGGCGAGTTCGCCCTCTTTCTTGGCGCTGCAGTACGAAATGTACGGGTTGTTGGCCTCGCGGGCTTGCTCCTGGGTGATGGGCAGCCAGGTCTTGTTGGTGAGTGGCCCACCAACTAGCTCTTCTGGCGAGCCGGTGGTCATGGCATTGACAGAGCCGGTGATTGCGACGGACTTGATACTGGAAGATGCGGCCCGGTGAGCCGAGCGGAGGAGGGCGAGGTTGCTATATGGTTTTGATGTCAGTTTGCGTACTCAAGAGGGCCGGATAGCAAGTTGGTAGTCTTACCCATCGACGCTTGGCTTGAGAAAGTCACGAGTGTAGTCGGTGTTGGCTGGATTGTCAAGCAGCGGTGCGGCAACATGTACGATCTAATTTTACAAGATATCAGAATAAGATTTTTGTCTCATCTTAGTTAAGTGAACCGAGGGGCGGGAATGCAAAATTGCCAAAGCCAACAACGGAGTGACATCGCCGGCAGTTTCTGGGGTTGCGGTGGGGGAAAGGGATGGGGCGAGACCGTTGGAAGTTGGAATGTAGGAGGGGCAATAAGTTGCAACAGAAAGAACAGCGGCGTACGTGGTCGAGGGTGTGCTTGGCAAATACTTCGTCCCAGCTGCTCTCCTCGGCGTAGTCCTTGACCACAATGACTTGGAGCTTCTCCTTCCACTCGGGATGCGTGGCGTAGATTTGGTCAATGAGGTTCTCACGGCGAACCGTGCCGACAACAGTATGGCCGGCAGCAATGAGTGAGTTGATGACGTGCGCCCCAACAAAGGAGTTGGCGCCTGTGAGAAGAGTGGTCGGCATTGTGGTAAGTTGGTAGAAGGTGTCGGTTGCTGAGTTGTACTTCAAGTGTCAGAAAATCCGAGTCAAATGGCAAAGGTGTGTCTTGGAGGGTCAATGTCGGACACCAAAGCAGAGCAATCGTCTCACTTTATGATTTACAGCCTGGAGCCGCGGCTCTTCTTTGTCGTGCTTAGACGGGATGTCGTCGTCGGTTGTGGATGGTGATGGACCATTGACCAAGCGCAATCGCAATGTGAGTTGTGACAATGCAGTCAGCATTGATCAGTCAGCGCAACGCCACCCCTCCTTTCGGCCCAGGACCTTCTCCGCCCACTCGATCTCAGGGAGCGATCCAGCACGTCACAGTCGCGAGTAACAACCTGCATGCGGCTTACAAACGCCCATCCATTTTCCATACAGATTCCGTCTGAACATCCAGGCTTCTCCTTACCCCCGACGCATTTGACTCGCTCGGGCCTCTCTCCTGGGATGGAATCTCGGCAGGTGATCGAAAAGTGGACCACTTCCCGCCAGAATGGCGCACTCTTGCGGCATTGACCCCGGCCAAGGGCCAGCCACTTCACGCCAGGCAGTCGTGCCAAGGGTGAGCCCGGGGCGAGCCAAAGGTGCCGATTGAGACAAGCCGACGAGGTTTCCCATTGCAACTAACACGTGGCCCGAGGAACTCGGGAATGGCACGAAATACCACCATTCCTCCAGGCAACCGCGAAGATGGCCGCTAGTGACCTCTGGCCCTTGAGGATGTGAGAGATTGGAGGGCAGCTGACGATGCTCCCACAACGTTGAGCTCTCCGGTCTCGCAAGTGATGGATGCGATGACTATCGAAGCCCGCGGGATCGGAAGAGATTGGAGAAGATCCAGGTTGGGCATGCAGCACGGGATGTGTTCGGAGCCTGTTTCGAATAAATGAAGTAGTATTGCGGGCAATAAGTGGGCATCACACCGCCTGCCAGAGAGTCTGCATGGCAAGGATGATTA
>OUNM010115373.1_pt1 | contig 47991 bp, 39 predicted proteins | sample 1769961 | NCBI WGS metagenome assembly OUNM01 (sample SAMEA3914820, study PRJEB12502) | metagenome | biome: forest; material: soil | place: USA | collected 2012-03-12 | depth 0.3 m
AACCACCCCCCCAACCTTACCAAACCTCCATCTCAAATTCGATCAACTCGATATTCATCCCCTGTCCACCGACCCTCCCCTTCTCAAGTTATACGAGAGTAGTCTGGTAGAGTCCTCCTCCACCTTCCCAAGAAAATACTCACAACAACCGAAAGAAAAAAAAAAAGATCATGAATGAAACAAATCCCAAGCCCTCGCACAAAGCCCCAAAAACTCCTCCTTCTTCGCCTCAATAGTATCAGGACTATCCCGTCCCTCGCCAAACGGCCCCCTCCTCGCCGCAGTGGACGCACCGGCGGCGCCAAACGGCAGCGGGGGTGCGGCAGGCGCGGGCCGGCTGCCGTTGCCCAGCGGCGGGCTGCCGCCTTCCTCGTACTCTGCGCGGCGGCGCTTCATGGGGCCGCTGCCGCCTTGGTTGTTGGAGGGGGCGGGCGCGGGGTGGGCGCTGGAGAGGCTTCGGCTGCTGGTGTCGGCGTGGCTTGGTTGTTGAGGGGGTGCCGGTCGGGTGTGGGCGTGGTTGTGGTGGTGGTGATGGTGGTGGTGGTGGGCGTGGTTGTTGTTGTTGTTGCTCTCGTGGTTGCTGTGCGGCGGGTCGCGGGGGTCGCGCTGGGCCTGCTGCGGGTGCGGGGGAGACGGCGGCGTCGGGGGCTGGTGGCCGCCGTAGCGTACTAACTTTGGTAGGAGCTCGGGCCGGCCGCCGGCCAGCTCGGCTTGGGCTTCTTCGGCCGACTTGTATTCGCGCGAGCGGGCCGACTGCGGGGGCGGGTGGTGCGGCGAGGGCAGGGGCGCGCGGTTCTGGCTGGCGAACAGCGCGTGGCCGCTCGACTCGGGGTGGCCCGAGAGGCCCTGGCCGAAAACGTCGGCAATCGGGGGGAGGCGGTTGTGGGTCTGGTTGGCGGGCACGTGGTGGATGTGCGAGGTGCTGGCGAGGTTCGAGGGCTGGTTGGTGATGTGACGCGTCAGCGGGTGCGGGTTGTGCCGCCCCGTGAATGTCTGGCCGAGCGGGGCCGACTGGATGACCCGCTCGTTTGCGAACTGCTCGTGCGACGGAGCAACGATGCTCAGACCGGGCGGCGCACCGCGCTTGCGAGCGAAGCCGGGGGTTTTCGCGGCAAAGTGGCCGACGTCCCGCTCCTTCTCCGGAGCGTCCCCCCCGAGCTTTGCCGACTGCTGCTGTAGCCTGGCCTCGATGATCTGTCTCTGGTGCTCCCGGACGCTCATACTGCGGTTCAGCTGCTCCTGCTCGGCAGCGTCCTTCGGCACAAAGCCGGGCGACAGACACGCGATGCCAACCTCCTGGATGACCAGACCGTCCCGCGCGGTCATGGGGCGGCCGGTGGCGGGAGAGACAATGTTGGTCGTGTTTTTAGAGAGGTCCAGCTTTCTCGGCCGGTGGCGGGCGGTCTGCAGGCCGGGGGAGCCGGGCTCCTTCTTGACGATTATTTTCGGGGCTGTGGCATTTCGAGATCTGTGCGTCGTTGGACAGAACGCGGATTAGTAACGAACACACGCTGGGCAAGCAAAACCGGAGCGACCAAAATCGTGCTTACGCGCTGGGGGGGGAGGATTTCTGCAGGCTCGCCGTCGCACCGGCGCCCCTCGGGCTGCCGCTGCCGGACCGCGGCTGTGGTGCGGGCGCATGGCTCGCCGAGGCCGACGAAACTGGCGGCGGCGGTGGTGGTGGCGCGGCGGCCGTCCTCTGGGCGCTGGGCGAGGTTGTGGTCGGGGGAGGGAGGTCGGAGGCGTACGACGATCTGTCGTGGGGAGCAGGCGAAAGGGCCATGGCTACTGCGGTGCTCATGATCGGTGTGCTGCCCCGGGAGGTGGTGTTGTGCTGCTAAAAAATGGTCCGATGGGTTTGAGGGGGACGTGCCGGGATAAAAGAGGCCTGCAAGGCCTGCAAGCTGCGGCGCACCGGGCGTGTGGACGTGCGAAGGTGCAGACTGCAAACCAGACGTGCAGAGTGCAGACGGATGAAGCGAGGTTGCGGCGGCGGGAAAGGGGGCGTTGTGTTGGGCCTGCAGAAGCAGAATCCTCCGGGTCTGTGTTTCTCTGGCCACTGCGACTCTGCAACGCCAGCGGGCGGACACGACTCTTTTCTGGGCGTCAGAACCCAAAAAAAGAAAGGCGAGGAAAAACGACGGCCGTCTGCCTGCCACTCCGGGGCTGAGAGACAGAGATCGGCGTATTACAGCACGAATGCGCGAGAGCAAACCGTGCAAAGCGTGTGCGAGTGAGCCTGACTGTCGGGGCAGTCTGGCAGCCAGAAAGAAAAGGAGAATGGGAAATAATTCCCAGGTTGTCGTCGATGAGAGCGATGAGACCGCTGCTCGCTCTTCTGTCGTGGCCCGGGCGCTTCTCAGTTCCAAAACCAAACGGCGTCAGGCTGGTGTCACAGTGTGAGGGCGCAGCACCAGCAGCAGCGTTGCTGCTCCTCTTCGTCTCGTCGCCTGCCGCGCTTGGCCTCTTTCGGCAGCCCAGTGGAGGGCCGTAAGCGGGAACCTGCAAGCTCCAGCACCCGGCGAAGGGGTCCCGGCGGGCGCTTGCTGCCTTCTTCCAAGGTTCCGAACCGCCAAGATTCGCTGCGCTGCTGCGTTGCTGCGTCGCTTGCTTGCGCCGCTGCGCGCTGTCGTCGGTCGGGACACGTCGTCGTCTCCAATACAGCACTGGAGTCGACCCTCGCAACGGTTGGGGCGCCTCGGGTGTGCGGTCGGCGCTGGTGTTACTGATTATCGGATGTCGGTTCGGATGTGCTTGCCGCAGACTTGGCCGGGATCAGCAAACAGCAGTCGAGTGGTGCAGGGAGAGGGACACCAGGCGCGGGATGCACGAGGGTATTATTAATAAAGTATTCTGTAAAGCGAGAGACTCGGCTCGACGGGGCCCAGAGGCAAGGGGGCGTCTGGAGGGTAAAATAAGGATCGAGGGGCTCGCTGTGAGACGACGGCGGGCACCTCAACCTTTTCTTTTAGGGGAACACACATGCCCGACAACCATCCAAACCCAGCCAACCCCCCCCCTGGCGATGTTGGAAACCAAGCAGCGGAGCCCGAGCCCGGAGCTGGGGGGTCCTGTTTCTGTTTACGAAATGGCGAAATGGCACCACAGCAAAAGGGTGTCGCAAGCCACATGTGCGATCGATCGCTGGCGAATCCGCACATCGTCTACGCCTTTCCCCTTTCCCCCACCGTTACAAAGTGCCAGGCGGGAACGCGAGCTGGATGGCTGCGGGCCAGTGGTTCTAGTGTTTGAGGTTCGCCGTCGTGGAGCCCCGAGTGGAGGCCCGCTGTCTTGGCTTGAGCTACGCTCTTCTGCACTCCGCACATACTTTCCCCTGTCCGTCCGCCAGCCCCCCTCGTTGCCTCTCCATGGCATTCTTAGTTTCTTACTGCTTGCTGGTTTTTATATTTTTGCTGCTTTTGGTGCTCGTTTTTGTCTGCTGTGCCCCGCGGCGCTGTCGGGCTCAGCGGCGTGACGGTCAGACCCCGACAACCCCGATATTTTACTCATCGCCCAGAAGAGGTTGCAAGGAGGGCCATGACCTTTCTCGATGTTTTGGATTGAGGCTGGTTCGTGCTTCTATTGGCCCGACGGCGCGGCCCACCGTTTCCTGCACCCATGCTCGTCCAGGCTCCTGCAGCCTCTGCAGGGCGCTTTGCACCCGAGTCCGGCAGCTGAAACTCGTCTGTGCTCCAGAAGGGGGGGCCCACAGCAGCGTTGCATCACCAAAAAAGACGGTTGACAACCGTCCCGCGTGCCTGGCTTGGCAGCTCAAGTGCTCAACCCACAAATCCCATGGTGAGATGTCGTTTCTCAATCCTCATGCGGCTTATGCTTGGATGGGTCCGGTCCGGCGGAAACCATCGACACGAACACCTTGCTTGGTGGGAGTCATGAATCTGAAGCCCTGCAATCCAACCGAGACACGGCTCAGAGAATAGCTGGGCGGAATATTCATCTGGCCCTCTTCCCGCGCGTGTGAGGGCAGTGCCGCGACAGCCAAACCCGCCTCCAATGCGGAACCATGTTTGCCGGCTGTCAAAGCAATTTAAGGTTCAAACAGCACGGGCGGTCGGGACCTCGGGATTTTGGTGCTGGCTGTCTCGTCTTGACAAAGGCCTCGAAAACAAGAAACCCATCGGGCTTCCGAGTTGCCGGTTGCCAGAGGTTGAGTGATCATGAAAAGGGGCCCAGACGAGATCGATCCATGGCCTGGTTAGTCGCTGATTGAAGTTGCTGGAGACTTCCCCTCTGCGACGGCAACGTAGCAGGGGAAGCGTGGGCTCGATGTTTCGTCTGGGGGAAGGGTCCAGATCCCATCCCGTCGTCCCCTAGTTCGCCCAGAAACGGCCCGTCCGCCTGCCGGTTGAGAAAAATTCTCAATACTATGGTAACAGGTACAGAGGCGGCGGCTGACTCCTTTTATGGATCCGGAAGATCGGGCTTGGTGTTGCGAAGGAGGGTCGTATCCGTCAATCACTCGGCTCGAAGCGCTTCGAGTATGCGAGGGGGCAAGCCAATCAGACTCTCTGATTTCATGATTGGTTCCCCTGAGACGGGCGTCGACGGCGAGCCACGGACGGGAGGAATTTGTTCTGAGGGTGAACATCAGCCTGCCAAGCAACGTGAGTTGCGCATCTTCTGTGACATCCGAGATCCAAAAGGTATTTCGACTTGCAGACACGAAGGGTGACAGCAGGCTCTGCGCGTCGTGCGATCGTGCTGCTACCCGGGGCGGCGACGGCGACGGCGTCGCAGCTGAACACTGTTTTCCTGGCTGAATTTCATGCACTTTGTGACCTGCAGCTCGTCCGATGTGATCCCCAGAAAACGTGCCAATGGCATTTAGGGAGGGCCATTACCGTTGGCTTGGATCGTGCTCCCGTTGGCTGTTGAGCCGCTGCGCGAAGTGGCGTCGTCTCGTGCATCGTTGGGAAATCCTCTGGGCGGAATATGCACACCAGAGATGGCCGGGGAGAATCACCGTTTTGATGGTCAAAACGCTCTGTGGCACTCCACTTCTTTACCTTGATTTTGCTTCAAGATTTCTGGCTTCACCGTATTGCTTGCGACGTGAAGATGTCAACGTCACAGCTGTTGGTCTTGTAGGGCTGAGGTTGGCTGTTGCGAAGCCCGACTTGGTGGGGTGGCGGGGCATTTCTCGCGGTCCGTTTCGTGCCACCCAATGAAATTTTTTGATACAGCGCCGCGGCGCCGCAGACATCTTGAACTCACTTTTCAAGACAAGACGGCATCTTCCGCCTCGGTGACTGATTGAGAAGCTACCGATCGCAACGGACAGAAATTACACAACCTCAACATGCCGAGAGCCAAGGCCAGAAAGGACGAGCCCGTCGAGGCCGGGTCCGACATTGTCATGGAGGAGGCGCCGACTTCTCACCAACCCGAGAGCAGGGATGATATGTCGGTGGACCAGGACGAGGATGACGAGGCCGGAGACGTTGAGGAGGATGAGATTGAAGAGGAGGAAGATGTCCAGAGAGTGAGGCTGGTATGTTGGGTTGTCTCTCCTTCGGCCGCCCGTAGTGCGCCGCAATCTCGAGATGCTGAAACTGACACGATCGTGGCTAGCTCCCTGGCTCAACACCTACTGCCGCTTCTTTCGAGTTTCTCAACGAGAGCCACACTCTGGGGAATGCCCTGAGGTACATCATCATGAAGAAGTGAGTCTTGCCCCGGCCACCGACTGTTTCTCCAGTTTTCTGACCGTACCCAGCCCCGACGTCGAATTCTGTGCATATGCCATTCCGCATCCCTCTGAACCAAAGATGAACGTTAGAATTCAGACTTTTGGTGAGTTCGAACAAGACATAAAGGGCCTTCAATCTGCGTGCGTCTGCTGACCATATTCTCAGAGGGCACGACCGCGATTCAGGCGCTGGAGAAGGGGTTGCGGGACCTGCAGGATCTCTGCGATGTCGTGAGCGACAAGTTTATCGACGCTAGGGAAAAGTTTGCGGCAACTGCCTCTTCATAGACATCTCGTTTCCAGATCAAACAGAGGACGGCGTTTCGGGCGTGGTTTGGGGGTTTGGGTCACGCATAGACAGGGCAGGCATTGGCGATTCATGTGGACCCGTTGCGTTCTGGTATAATGGTATTTTATTGCTTTTATATACACTGTAAACAAGAGGGCGTGCTGCCTCACTCTAGTTGCGACCCTAGGTGACATGAATTAGTACGAAGGCTGCAGAAATCGGCCAGCGGGCGGACAACCTACCTCCAGAAACCCGGTAATGAAATTTGAGGGCAGCCTCTTGCTCCCCCTGAAGTTCTCGTCCTTGAAGTAGGCCATGAGGTGGCTCGACTGGCGCCAGAAGTTCATGGTTTCCTATAACAGCCCGGTATCAGCCCCAGTTCTTCGAGATATACGCTGCGTTGGCCACCGGAGTGGGCCCGGTCTCTCCCACTCCTAGCCGCACACCCCTCGATCGCGGTCGAGATGTCGAGATGCTTACTTGGTAGTCGGCCGCGCTCTTGAAGAGAAGAACGTCCACCACAGGTAGCTTGTTGACGAATCGCTGGCGCTCAAACTCCTGCCTCATGCGGGCGCGGATGGCGGACACGGGCTTGGGGATGTGGTACATGGTCTGGATCTCGGGCGCCTGGAAAACAAGGGGTCAGCACGGTCCTGAGCCCAAAATCTCGCACACAGCCTCCGCTGCAGACTGTCATACCGCCCGGATCCAGTCGCGATATGCCGCAATCACCCTCCGCCTGGCCTCGGTCCAATTGGCCGCTACTGCTCGTCAGTCGCTGGCTGAATGTGGGTGCGAGATCGATCCGAGCTCACACTGCTTCGTGGTAACGGCAAATTGGGTCGGAGAGATCGCCATGGCGGCCGAATTTGTGGTTGTTGTCCGGGCGGGTGGGAAATCAACAGTCGTGCGGTTGGATTCCCGATTGCTTCATCGAGTGCCGGCCACTCACGTTGACGTTACCCCAGAAGCTTGGATCAGCCAGCAGCTTCCAGCAAGGCCCCACCAAGACAAGGCTGCTTAGTCACCATTTCAACCCAGCCAAGCCTTGATCAGTTCGACCAAGCAGCCCATCGAAGCTCCTCCCTTCAAACTTCCAGACCTCGCCTTGCCGAGACGCTCTCGACCCTCCCAAGCCGGAATAAAACAAGACAAAACCGCCCCAAGCAAACGAACGAGGAAACAACCAAAAATAAACCAACCCCCCCCAAAACCAACACACCATGCCGGCCATCCGCCCCGCCTCCAAGCGCAAGGCGCCCCCAGACGGCTTCAGCGACATCGAAGAAGACCTGCTCATCTTCGGCAACAAGATGAAGGACGCGCAGAATACGCCGACCGACAACATCCCCAAGCACCAGGCGCAGTGGCCCATCTTCCAGATCGCGCACCAGCGCAGCCGCTACGTGTACGAGCTCTACTACGAGAAGGAGGCCATCAGCCGGCAGCTGTACGAGTGGCTGCTCAAGAACGGCTACGCCGACGCCCTGCTCATCGCCAAGTGGAAGAAGCAGGGCTACGAGAAGCTGTGCTGTCTGCGCTGCATCCAGACCAAGGAGACGAACTTCAACTCGACGTGCGTGTGCCGCGTGCCGAGGGCCCAGCTCAAGGAGGACCAGGAGGTGCAGTGCGTTTCGTGTGGGTGTAGGGGGTGCGCTTCGACGGATTGATGGGGGTGTATTACATTACGTTGCCTCTTTGGGTCGATATTTTTGGGGGATGGGGGGCGTGGGCGAGGTCATCGCGGGCTTGGGGGTTCTACGGAATCTTTCCGTTCTCTGGAGCAGAGGTTGAAGAGCCCGAGAGAGACTGTAAGAGCTGCCACCCGTCTGTCATTTTCTTTTACCTGCATGTTAATGCTCACCGGGGCAGGGACGGCACAGGATGGGATATCAAAAGCCAGGTTGGGTGGCGGATCTAGGATTACGAAGTAATGACTCTCTCAAGAAGCATGCTATTCAAGCCAGTATGTCGCGTCTCCCAAGTCTGACCCGTATCTATCCGCTGTGTCATAACCATCATGCTCATACGTCCACCAAAGCATCCCTGTCCCCAGACTACCGCTTGGCAAAGCCGGACTTCTTGCCTCTCCCAAACCGGACGCTCATGGGCACGAACTGCAGCGCCGACATGGCGCCGGACAGATCCTCCATCTCCTGGTCTGGCTGCTGCTCGGGGCTTTCCCGGCTCCGGTCTGTTGTTGGGCGCGCATCCGCTGATGGGGTTTTGCTGTCCTGGAGGACGGGTTCTGACCCTTCTTTACCTTGTGAAGATCGCGGGCGCGAAGCAGCAGAGGCACCAGATCTCTGGCCGCGGCTGCCACGGCCCTCTTGCAGCAAAGACCGCCGGCCATCGATGCCGTCCCGCGTGATGGCGAAGAAGAAGTTCTTGGGGTACATGTGCTTGTCGATCAGATGCATCTTCCGCTTATGTGGCGTTTTGTACTTTCTGTCGCATCCCTCCACGAAGCACGAGTACTGAGGCGGGCGGTTAGGTGGTTGGCGAGTGTCTTGAGAATCAAGGGTTCCTTGAGACTCACCGTCCGGTCACCTCTCTCTCTCTGCGCCTGGATAAACGAGTCGTGAATCTCCTCAATGTGCACGCCGAGAAGGTGGGCAGACGGGAAGTTCCTTCGACACTCGGCGCAGCGGTTGGTGTGTTGATCTCTGTAATGGGTTTCGTATGCGCTGTAAGACGAGAACACCACCGACGTTTTGTGGGGCGGCATCGAGCAGTGGATTGTGACTTCGCCGCTGTTCTCATCTTCGGACAGATCAAGCTCGGTGATTTTGGCAGCAGGCAGCGAAGCATCGCCTTCGCCGCTGCTGGTTTCTTTCAGCACACCATCGCGTTTGAGACCCAGATGCTGGGCGGTTGGCGCGGCTTCTGTTGGAGGGGCCTCTTCGGGTTCGCGTGAGCGCTTCATCCTCCAGGGTCTCTGAGACTGAAGATGTGGGAGAACCTGAGTTGTAAGAAGCCGTACTGTGTAGTAGCTGCATTAAATGCCTAAGCCTTCTTCGACCGAGGCCCGAGTGCATTTGGCAGGCCAGCTGGCCCTGCACAACCTGAAGTCCCTAACCTCTTGGTGCGCGGTCGTTGCCAGTGTCAACTTTGTTCCTTGCAAGCCCAATATTTTGTAATCCAAACCCTCTCAAAAACGCACAATGAACAAAACAAAGCAACGCAATGCAATGCAAGATCGTATCGGGGTCGATATCGGCATGGAGTATCGGTTGGGGATGCAAAGCCAAGTCTCCCGTCTGGCTGTCAAGCGTGGGCCGATGACGGTATCTGACTTGTTGGTTGATGCTTGGGTGGATGCGGGAAGCTCAAGCTGCACAGACCCCGGGCCGTTTCGAGGCCGCTGATTGGCTTATTGGCCGTTCCTCATGACAGGGCGCCGAGGGCGCCAAGGTGGGCTGTTTCTCGTCCAATTGTGATTCATGATTTATTTGCGGTGCTGTTGAGGACGGGCGGGTCGGTTTGTGAATTGCTTCGATTTTTGGAACTGCCCAGCATTTTGTTGCGCCTCCTCGGTCGCGCATCGCCCAACGCACTGCACGTCACCTTTTTGTTCGAAACACCCGACTGCACGTCGCTGTATGCTGGCTGTGGTCTGCACATCTACTCTCCAATGCGCTCATCATTTGTCGCATCTCTGCCCGCCGAAAGCCGCAGCACCCCGCCTCGCCCTCGGAGACTTGCCCAACCCGTTGTGGCTGCGTCAAGTTATGGACCGCCTGCGCAACACCGAGACTCCGAATATTACGTGTGAGCTCTGGCCATAGACAGGCATTGGCTTTCTGGCTCCTCCTCCTCTTTTCCTCCGCCGGTAAAACCAGCGCCGTTTCCCTCCCCCGTCTCTGCAACCCCTCGACGCCCGCACCGGCCACCACCACACCCGGCAATGACCTCAACCACTGCGACCGCGGCGGCGGCGGCCCCTACCCCGATGCCGTCGACCGATGAAGTCTGGAGGTGAGTGCCCTCTAGCGCCAGTCACCTGCTGCCGATTTTGTGTCTTGTCTTTGGAGGCAGAGAGGGCGGCAAGGGTGGCAGTGGCAGTGGCAGTTTATGAAGGGCAGTGCGGAGTCTAACTCGGGCTCGCAGCGTCGCACAGAAGCTCCGCGCCGCCATTCACAAGGAGACCGACAACATCCAAAAGGGGGGCCCGGGCACGAACGAGATGGCCCGTTTCGAAAAGGTCGAGAAGCTTATGGAGACGTGAGTCTGGTGTCATTTCCGCCCTCGTAGCCTGCTTCCTGCTCTCTGTTTTGTAGCATTTGATTAACCAAGCGGTTCCAGTTACCGCCTCGCCTGTATCGAAACCATCTGGCTCGACATCCGTGCCGCCGACAAGAAGGGCGCCGAGGATGCCCTCTGGCATACCCATACCGTCATCGCCAAGACCTATCGCAAGGTGCTTGCGAGGCTGCAGGGCAACGATCATGTCGTGGTGAAGCGGAAGCTCGAGAAACTCTATGCCACCTACCTCAAGACGGCCCAGTACTTTTACAAGGGCTACCTGCAGCGGGTATCCGCCCGCTACGACATCAAGGATCTCAAACTCACCGCTCGCCGGGCTGAGCTTGAGGAGCTGCCTGTACCAGCCAAGGACAAGGTCGACGCTGCAGCGGCGCAGCTTGAGGATATCGTCAAAGGGTCCTTCCATAAGACCCTCATCTACCTCGGCGACCTGGCAAGATACCGCACCCTCTTGCGCACCAGGGACCGCAAGTGGGACGGCGCACTGGCCTACTATTTTCTGGCCAACGACCTGATTCCCGAATCCGGATACGGCCATCACCAGTGCGGAGTCATCTACGTCGAGACCGAGGACCACCTCGACGTTGTTTACCATCTGTATCGTTCCTTGGCCTGTGACCGCCCGCACCCGAATGCTTCGACAAACCTTGACCTCGAGTTTCGTGATCTTCAGAAACGGAAAAACATGGCCACCAAGCATGCTTTGGTGTCGTGGTTCGTCAAGCTTCACGCCTTCTACTCCCAGGGAAAGGACTTCTCCGAGCGTAAGGAGCTTGAGAGTGAGGTCGACCATCGGCTGGCCGTCGCCCTGAAGACTGGAACGGGCTACGGCTCGGACGTCGACTTGATCAAAATCGCTCTCATCAACATCACTGCATATGTTGCCGCTCAAAACAAAATTGCCAGTATGTGAAAGTCCCCTTTGTATGAGCCGCGAAGGCTTGCTGACTGGACACAGAAAAATGGACCGAAGAGGGTTCCCGTTCCTGCCAATTCATCCTGCTCCTCAATGTTCGAATGATTCAAGCGCTCGCTCGTCCGCTCGGAGAGGAGATTGCAGATGTGATCAAACGCCGGAAGGCAGAGGCGCTTCTCGACGCCCCCGGAACTGCCTCCAAGGAAGAGGCCACGACCAAGTTCACTCCTGCTTTCAACCGCGTTTTGCCGCTCCTACGCATCTACATGACCTGGCTCTGCTCTTACGGCTCGGATTTGGTTGAGTACCGGCCTCATCTCGAACCTCATTTCGGAATCATGTGCACGACTCTGGCCAACACCCTGACCCTGCTCTTCGAGCTGATGGCTATCGACCCGCAGCTCGGGAACACCGTGCCGTGGCGCTTCCAAGAGGATGACATGACTCTGGGCATAAGATGCCTCAACGGGCCTGAGCTTCATGACGGTTGCCAGCTGTCTTACGATGCTTTCACTCGGAAGCCTAAGCCGCGACGTGATGAGGTCTCTGGGGTTGACTACACCGATGACGACGTCAGCTTCACGCGTGCGTTGGATGTTCTTCTCTGCGCCCTCGATTTATCTGCTCCCGAGTCCAAGTTCCCCCTCACTACCTCTACGGTCACGGAGGGATCCCGGGAGCTTACGACCTTCGTCTTTCTGGAAGGCGGGAAGCCGGAGCTTGCGCCGGTCTTGCCAGCAGCGCAGCACATAATTCCGACAGCTGCTCCGCCTGTCATTGCACAACCCGTTCTGGCGCCAACGGTCGCCCCGAGTCCCTGCGAGTCTACTGAACTTTCTGAAGATCAAGACTTTTACGGGCCAGCTTTGAGGCATGCTGCTGGCAATGGCATCCGCAACGAAAAGCCGTTCACAGCCGTCGAGCCTGCCCAAGTCGCCCCGATTTCCGAGTTTCCGATCGACAAGCAGATGTTCAACATCCTCAACGACTTCATTAATCCTCCGGAATCTGCCCCCGCGGCCAAGCCCGAGACCCCCACTCGTCATTCTGCGGGAATGAGCCCTTACGGTATGGATTCTGCTGCTGTGGCGGAGGCGTTTGGAGTTGGTTCTTCAAGCAGCCCTGCGCCCGGCTCTGCTGGGGCCAAGGCATTCCCAACCCTGCCGTGGGGGTATTTCTACACCCCGGCGCCCGTTGGCTCGGGCTTGCGGAACTCGGGCACCTATGGTGCTGGCGCCGACTGGGGCATGAATGGCTCAGGAGCGGCGCGACCGGCAAGTTCGGGCAACGCAGCCCGGCTTGGGGTCGGAGCCATCACCGGCAACTCGCCTGTACGGCAGACGCATCATCAGAGGTACGACAGCCTAAACCAGCCAAGACCCGTCGAGAATCAGGCCGAGGCTCTCCAGTTTTTGGATCTGGGATCGGATAACGGCCAGCCCGCTCAGGGTTACGGCACTCGAGGAGCGTGGCCCAACGCAGCCGCGCAGGGATCGACTGCTATGGCGCCCGCCCAGCACAGTCCCTGGGGTCCGTCCGGAAACCCATGGCAATCCGCCTACGGCCAGCAGCCGGCGGCCGGCGGTCGTGTGCCTAACTCGCCTTTCTCGACCTTCAACTTCTCGAGCACCACGTCGAGCCTGCCACGCGTCAACAGCCCCTGGGGCCTGCAGACGGCAGCCCAGAGATTCTCCGCGACCCAGTCCCCTTCCTCGCCCAATCCGCTCGGCGCGTATCCGGGTGGATCCCTCCCGTCCCCAACCGACAACCGATACACCAACGACTACGCCGCCGCCGTGGCTGATGCGCAAGCCTCGCAGGCCTTCGGGGGTGGTGGTGTGTGGTCTGACGCTCGGCAGCCGAGGAATGGCTTCAGCGCCCAGCCGCCTCCCGGGCTTGATATCTGGGGCAACCTGAACCGACCGCCCGCCGCGGGAGAGAAGACGGATGCCAAGTCGGTCGCGCAGGGCATGCCGAAGCGCTGAGTTGGTCCTGGCCCGTCTTGGTCTCTGCTTACTCTTCCCGTAATGGGTCGGATCGCGCTCAACGCACGCTCTCTACCCTTTCTGGACTTTCTTCAGGTTTGCTTCCGCACAAATCCTGCGTTGCCAATGAGCAGGAGCTGGCGGGTGACTGCTAGGCTGAGGAGTCCAAAGGATGCTCATCCGGATAGCCCCCCGCGAGTCCTGCTCCCAGGAGCAGTGGGCGATTCCCCGCTGAGACGGCCTGGCCTGTCTGTCCTTCCTCCGCCCTTCCCAGCGTAATTCTAGGCCGATCTACCGCCCCACCGACCGACCGACAAACTGGGTGTTGCGTCGATCCCCAACGCGGCGTCACCGTCTCAATGCGGCCCTTTACGGGCCGAGTCCCAGTCAGACAGCAGTTCTACGGTTCCCATTCCACATGGCAATGGAGGGTATGGGTGGAGGGTTGTTTAGGAGAGGGAAAGGGGGGATGCGTGTGCTTTTTGAGGAGAGTACCTCCTCCTCACAATGGTGCTTTTTTTCTTCTAGCTGCTGATGCTGCATGCATGCTGCTTGTCTGCCTGCCCTGCTGCTATTTTAGTTCAACTTCTCGATCGATCGATGGGTTAATGGACCGCTGACAAGCGAAACACACACACACACACACACCCACACGCGCGTGCCGTGGCACAAGCGGTGACTCTCTCCCTAGTCGTGGTTGTTACTGTTGCTGTTGTCTCTAGGTATTTAATTGTATCCTGTCTTATCATGCTTTGTTGCATTTTTGTGACGCAGTGGATGGCCGTTGGTAATTCTAGGCGAGGAAGGGAAGGGAAAGGGGGTAATCATCAAGTTGAATTTCGACTCTTGCTGTTGAGAATTCCAAGTATCGAGTGTCTCTCCTTCCCATGATCATGTCCCACAGCACACAAATCATTCCAAGCAAAAATGAGAAGAAAAAAGAGGAAATATGAAGTGTCAAAAATTCAGATGCAGACTGTCCGTCGGTCTTTGCCGTTGTTGAAACCTTTCTACCCAGCCTGTATGGATCTCTTTTTTCCCTATGCCCCCTGCCTGCCTTCAACGCCGGTCCTGCTGCAAAATGGAAGGTGGAACTTCCTCTCTCTGAATATTATCCGAGGAAAAGGTTCGAGGAGCTTACTCCTGGCGAGCATAGGTCTGCTTGGGGAAGGGGTAGCTGTTGTGAGTTTCTAGTTAGCGGCACGGTCTTCTTGTGTGCCTGGATATTCAAGTTCAAGGAAGGCTTACGAAGGACCCAGCTCCTGGATGCTGAGACGAGCCAACCACTGACCCATGTCGACAGCCTCGTCCAGCGAACGGCCGGCGACGATACCGGCGCAGAAACCGCCGGCAAAGGCATCGCCCGCGCCGTTGGTGTCGTTGATCTTCTCCTTGGAGATGACGTGCACCGGGTACTCCTTGACCTCATCCTCGCCCTGGACGGCGACGATGGTGGGCTCGGTGCCCTGCGTGATGATGGCGACGCGCTTGCGCTGGGTGTTCTCCTTGGGCAGGTTAGCCAGCGCCTTGGCAATCTCCTTGACGTCCTTGGTGCCCAGCTCGTGGGAGTCGGCGTAAGCCTCGGCCTCGGTCTCGTTGCCGATCACGTAGTCCCAGTAGGGGGCGGACTCGTCGAGCGGGGTCTTGAAGAACTGGCAAATAAAGGGGGCGGAGAGGGACAGGATGAAGGGCTTGTTCCCGGAGGCGGCCTGCTTGGCAAGCTCCTGGATGGCCGGCGGGCAGACTGGACAGCACCGTTAGCAATCGTAAGGGCGGAAAGGAAGGCAGGCGCAAGCTCACCGGTGAAATGGTAGCCGCCAACATAGTAGGCCTCGGCGTTCTCGACGAGCGCCCAGATATCGGGGCGCTTCAAGTGCTCCAGGTCATAGTGGTTGGCAGCGCCCAGCTCCGTGCACATGCTGCGGTTGTGGCCAGTGATGACGACGGCGCAACGGCCAGTGGCCTCCTTGGGGTCGACGCGATACTCGACGCGCAGACCGGCCTTCGCGACGGCCTCGTGGAGGATACGGGAGTACTTGTCGTCGCCGGCACCGCCCAGGTAGACGACGCTGTTCTCGGGGAGGATGTACTGGGCACCACGGGCCGTGTTTTGGGCGGCGCCGCCGGCAATCAGCTTGGCATCAAAGTTGTTGAGGAGGTCCTCGAAGATGCCCTGGTGCTTGGGCTCGGCCAGGATGGCATCGTTGGCCTTGAGGTCGTACTTCTTGAGCAGGTCGTCGTCTCCGACTGCCTGGATGTCTGGCAGGCGCCGGAAATACTTTTGTTAGCGAGGATTTCTCGGAGACCGACATTTGCCAGCGGAGAGGTGAGAGTGGGCTGGACACGGCGGGGATGGATGGCATTGCAGAGAAACAAAATGCTCGGTCGTTGTGCACTTACCGAGGAGAGGGTTCTCCAGGCAGAGGAGCTTGTAGTTCTTGGTGGATGCCATGTTGATGTGCCGGCGGTTGCGCTGAGGAGAGTTGCGGTGGGAAGGATTTGTGCCCCTCGACCAAGTGCAACAGCTAAACGTGAAAGGGAACGTTAGGGAGAGGCGGGGCAGAACGGCAATGGTGGGGTTCACCGACAAGGACAAGCTCTTCCCGACGCCGCCATCGGCCAATTCCCTTTTGGAGCAGAGGGCCTGGGTCAAGCCCGAAGACAGGGGCTTGGCAAAGACACCGGACCTCGAACAGGCCGCCGAACCCGTTCGGAACATGGTGAATGGCCGAGGAGGGGGGCTGGGACCGGTGCTGGCGCCCAAGAAATATTGCGTATGGGAAGAATGGCTGCTGCGAGAGGCACTCACTCCAACAGATAAGCTGGTGGTTTTGTTTGTTGACGTCAGATGGATGGGTCTTGACCTGCCCAGCCAGTCTGCCCATTTCTTTCTTGTGTGTCTTGCGGTCATCCCTTGTATTATCCGCTGCCGATCATGCCACCTAGTCACGGCTCGGTCGAGGTGCAGTGGCTCGCGAATGTTCGCCGGAAGCGAGGAGTGCGTGCTGCTTGATTCCCATAGAGTATCCCCTGACTGCATGGCCTGCTGGCCTGCCTGCTCGGCTTTCCCCTGCGACTCCATATCCTCGAGTACATGGCCCTGCAAACATGTCCCGCCTCTTTCCGGCCGCGCTTGGGAATCTTTTATTCATTCACGGCCATGATGCTTGCAGAAAAGAGCAAGTCTCCTGTCCGCCTTCGCAGTCCCATAACTACAAAGCAGCAGCAAAAGACCAATGCAATCCGATGAACCCCTTGCCCAGATGTAGAACCATGAAAGCCTTTACTCCTTCGTCTTCTGGGTACCACGCAGCAGACCCGTCCGTCTCGCAGCGATGAGACCCGCCTTTTGACCCTGGGCGGCGTACCTCGAGATAGTCGACGCCTTACCAATATGTTGGTGGTTACCCTGTAGCATTGTGTCAGATACGCGGCGTCCCAGGAACCATTGGGTCTTCCAGCACTTACACCACCGTGGGGATGGTCGACGGGGTTCATGGCAACACCACGAGTCTTGGGCCAGCGGTTGCGCTTGACAGCGAACTTATGCTTGGCGCGCGAGGCCTCTGTAATAGCAAATCCGTCAGAACCTGCTTCATCCAATCTCGCAGAAATTCCACCGCCATTCGCGTGAGGACGTACTCAGGAGGGGCTTGTCTGTCCTGCCGCCACCAGCGACAATGCCGATCATGCCACGGGCGTCGCTGCTGACCACCTTCTTGGCGCCCGAGGGGAGCTTGATGCGAGTCTTGCCCTCATCGGGGTTGTGGCCGACAACAGTGATGTAGTTGCCGGAGGTGCGGCCGAGAGCACCGCGGTCACCGGGCTTCTCCTCGACGTTGGAGACGACGGTACCTTCGGGGACCGAGGCGAGGGGAAGGACGTTGCCGACGGTCAGGGCCGCGTTCTTGCCGGCATATATGAACTGGCCGGTGTACATGCCCTCGTTGGCAATGAAAGTCTCGGCGACCTTCTTGAACTTGTAGGGCGAGTTGAAGACGACACGGGCGAGGGGAGCACCACGGCCAGGGTCGTGGATGATCTCCTTCACGATACCCCGGACGTAGCCATGGCGCTCGGCGAAATCGAGGGAGCGGAACTTCGCAGGAGCCTTCCGCAGGCGGGTGTTGGCAGTGAAGATGCTGCCGCGGCCCTTACGTTGGTTGCGGATCTAGATGCCAGAGAGGCAATTGTCAGCACCATCGCCGTCGCCCAAGTTTCGAGTTTCGCGATCGCCCCCCATTTCCAAGCCAGTCGCTCGGTGGACTCGAGGTTTCGTCGCTGCATCGAGCCGGGGAATTCGGAGACTGTAAGAACGAGGTTCACTTACGACGCGACCCATCTTGCCCTTCCTACCTTGAAAATGTGGGAAGTGACGGGTTGACTCGGTGGTTGAAGGAGGGTTTGAGGTTGCGACACGGGAAAGCTCCAAAATGGGTGAAGCGATATTTTTCCAAATTTCTGTGTGGATGCGACAGCCACAGGTGCTTGGTGTGGCTGTGGGTGCCCTAACGCGGGGAGAGCTGTGGCGCTGTTTGGCTCTCGGCTGGGTCCCTCCGGTCTGTGGACCCTTGTCGCCAGCTGACATAATCATCACAGTGTCCAGGCTTTTCATTGACAACCGTTTGAGACAGTCGCTGTTGTGATTCCACAACTGTTCAACTTTGCAATGAGTTTCTACAGCATGTAGGCTTTTGCATAAATATCAATAAGAAGTCCGTAACTTGTGCAGAATTGTCAAATCCGGTGGTTCTGTCATCTTCTTCCTGTATGAAGACACAGTATCTGTTTTGCTTGGCTCAATTCACACCGTACGCGCATCGGGCTTGAGAGCCTGCAGGCGCCAACCAGCTTGTCGGGGCATTCCCGCAACCTCAGTCCCGCATCGCAACCTCGCAGAACTGGTCCCTCCAGTCCTCGCGATAGTGAGCATCGCCACCTCCCAATAAGTGGTAGAAAAACTCATGTGTATGGCTTACACTGTTTCCTTATCGGTCTCTTTCACGCTTGAGCCCTTGCTAACAATACCTAGATCTGAAATTCTACGCCTTGTTGGAGCATCAAATCCTCGGCTGCCCGAAGGCTTTGCTTCATCATTGCGAGTTTTGCACGAGTGTGGACCGTCATGGCTTGTGGTTATGCTGTGCGGATCCGGCTGAGGCGAAACTTGGGTCGCGCTTCCATGACTGATCAAGCGATTGAGCACGCAGCGTGCACCCGGGTCATGGGCCGTCAAACGGCCAACCACCCATCTTGATGGTCCGGCAAACATCGAAGCGTTGCCTGTCAGTGCAAGCCGTTTCGCAAAGGCGCCACACTGGGCTGCCAGTCTGGCCCTGATCTGGAGTTTCGCTCCATAGGCGGCAGCATCCCTTCCCCGCCGTCGCCTATGCGGTCATGGTCGCGCACCTGTGCTTTTGGCCTCATGACAAGTGTCACTCCATTCTACCCCTCGCGGACTGGACTCAGGCTGAGAAAGAGGACAGAGACCCGAGAAAGACCCAGTGTTGGCCTTGGGGGTGATGTATGTGCTTGCTCGGATCTCGCAGGACCCAGCCGTTTGAAAAGAGAAGGAAAAGAAAGAAAGAAAAAAGATGAGAGGGACATCTATCCTTCAAGCGCACAAATTTACCACGCGTCCCGATCGCCAGAGTCATGGTTGACCACAGCCCGGTGCTGGCCGGGCGCAACACCACGCGCCAGGGCCACATGAGAAGCGGGGGCCAAATTTACGGGCTTCACCGCACCAGCGAGGCTGCATTTGTCAACTTGAGCCCCGCCCGCTCACAGTGCAGCGCTGGGCTCCCCACCTCGCCATTCCCTCGCAACACGGCACCCAAAGTGCGGGTTCCACACTCACTGACCTCACTGCCAGCTGTTGGGGTGATGGGTGGTCGAACAACTCAACATAGCTGGCCAGCTTTATGAGGCTTATCTTGGACTCAGTACGGGTCGTGGTCATTTTCATGGACTAGGGGGTTGTGTTGTCGTCGGGGCGGCCTTCTCAGAGCTGGTTGCTCGCAACATGGGTGGGTGGCAATGGTGGCATGTGGTGGAATTTGTGTACCCGCAGGGTTGGGAGGCGGCGGGAGGCACACAGCCTGACGGCCTGTTCTTGTCATGTAGCGGCAGCCTTGTGGGCAGAATAGGACTGCAAATGGTGTGTCTGAGTTGGATGTAGGTATTGTTTCAACCTATCAAGTTCCCCCGAGCTAGACGGGTAAGCTGGGAGGGCCCCCCTTGGCCATTGTCGGTCGGTACGTAATTTCTTGCAGCCGATCTCCCTCCATCAACCTAAAGTGCTCTCGCCTTCCTCCACTCCCCACGCGCCAAACCCAACCCTCAGCAAACACCCACCCACCAGCACTCGCGTGAACGACGCCCAAAATGGCCGACGACGATTCTTCCGAGCTGTCCTCGGTTTCATCTCTCTCGGAGCCGCCTTCTGATGATGAATCTGACATCCAATTGGAAGAGCGCCACGGCATCCTGAAGTTCTTCCACAAGGTCGACAAGAACCCGGCACTGGAGCCCAAGGAAAAGACGCCTCCCAGACCCAAGCGGGAGCCCTCGCCGCCGCACGAATATGTTCTAGCAGACAATCCAGACATCGCTGTACGTGTTTACGCCCTTATTCGCGTGGCTGCCGCGTGGCGACGCGAGAAATCGCGACATTCGCTTGATGGAGCTGTAAATTAACTTTTTCTCCCTCGCAGTTCATTGTCATGTTTCGCGCCCGATTTACCGAAGCGTTTCCGAAGAGTCTATCGAATTTCGGTCCTCAGGAGCTCGAGCGCGACATCGTTGAGTCGGTTCCCGGCGAGCGCGTCGAGCACTTCCTCTGCGCGCTGCTGAGCCTGCTCCTCAACCGCAAGCAGGATGTCAAGTGCGTATCCACGCTCGAAGCTTAAATGGAATAAACGCAGCTCCGGACCGCTAACTTGGTCATATTTACAGGCCCGGCCACTACAACCGTGCTCTCGAGGAAGCTGTCCAGACTCACAAGGGCCAGTGGCCAAATGATTGGGACAGCCAGAACCCGGTCGCGGGGCAGTCGACATTTGCCTCGATGACACCAGTGCAACGGGTAAGTGCTGTCTCTCTGTCTTCCGTGATACCTGCGCGTCGTTGCACGTTTCGCTCCAATGCGGCTGCCCCTCGATTCACGTCAGAGGCTAACTGAATGCTGTCCAGCTCACCCTACTCCGTACCCTCGTGCAGTGGACTCTTTCCTCGTCAGAAGCTATCCGGACACTCATCGGCCAGCAATACAAGAACCGGCACGACGAAGATCTCAACATCCCCCTGAGCGTGCAGCCATGGGGCGGCGACGGCGACAAGCGGCGATACTTCCTGATTGAAGGCAATGACGACACCTCATTCCGCGTATACAGGGAAAGCAACCCGGCCGGCATTCAGAGGACATGGTGGAGCGTCGCTGGCAGCATCGACGATCTCAGGGCGCTCACCGTGAAGCTGGAGACCCAGGACCGCGGCCCCAAGGCAAAGCTATTCGCCAAGAGGATCATGAACAGCATACCGCGATTCGAAGCGACAGAGGAGAAACGGCGTCGTAGGGAATACCGACAGATGCGCAAGGAGCAGTTCAGACGGCCAGAGCCGGGATTCTCGCTCTACGAGGGCCGCACCAGAGGAAAGCGCATGAAGTACACGTACTCGGAGGACGAGGCCGACTTCTACTCGGACTCAACCAACCGCCGCTCGACACGCAACACTCGGCACCACACGCCGGCAGAGCCCAGCGGCCCTCTTACAACAGCTAGCGGTCGACAGGTCAGAGCGCCGAACCGATTGAACGCGGAAAACGCCAGCAACGGGGGGGCAAGCGCCTCCACAAGCGTGCAGGGCGATGGCGATGATTCAGAGATGAAGACCACCCGCTCAGGGCGTCCTCAGAGGTCCGCTGCCGCCAACCATAGCACGAACGGTTGGGCGGGCAAGAAGCGAAAGAGCGAAGAGTATGAGTCGGACGAGTCCGAGGAGGAGGGCAGCGAGCCTGACTTTGGGGACGACGAGGGAGATGAGCACGTCCCGGATGAGGAGGACGAGGACGAGGAAGAGTTTGATGAGGAAGGCCTCATGGACGAAGATCTCGACAATGTCGAGAACCCCAGCTTCATCTTCAAGTTTCCGATCAGGGTCTCGTTCGACGAGAACAGCAAGGTTCGGCAGATGCCCGGTCCGCCGGTCGTGGTCGACAAATCCAGTCACCCGAGAGCTGCGCGCCGGAATGTCGTGGTTAGCGAAGACTCGGAGACCAGTGACGCCAGCCTTGAGGAGCCCATCATCACGGAACCTGAACCGCCCGCCGCCGACGTTATTGCCGTCGCGACGAAACGGATGTCGCTGGTTGAGCCAGCGGAGAAGATAGGGTCCGGTGCGGACCATCCGATGACAGATGCGGGCACGGCGGTCAAATCACCTCCGACGCCGTCGAGTGAACCGCCGGCCTCCGAGGTCGCCAAGCCTATTTCTCAGGCCGTTGACACCAAGACAACGGAGTGATGGCATCGCTCACAGGAGTTACCGGGTTTATGACTTTGCTATGAGATGGGAGTTCGGTGCTGTGGCAAGACATCAATTCATGGGAGTCAGGCGGTATGCTATTTCGGATGGCTTGTCTGGGCTCTAAGCAAGGAAAAACTTGCTGAGAGGAGCAGCGCGGGAAAAGTGGGATTCAACGATATGTCCTCATGACACTTGGTCCGTAATAGATTTGTTTGCTCGGAAGAGGGCCCGCAAATACATCAAAATGCGATTCTTAGATATATCTACGTGCCATGTCCCCTCGGCCCCCCTTACCACGCTTTCCGCCTCATATCAACCTTCCTCTGGGGCGGTATCGTCCAGTTATTCACCCCATACCACCACCGCCTCAACCTCGCCCCGATGGATGAGCCGTGAATCCGCGCGTTTCGATTCCAATGTTGCCAGCCGCAGACGGCCAAGTTGTAGAGTATGCCCTGCATAAACGGCATCATGACCTGGTGTCCTGGTTAGTCCCATGCCCTGCTCTGCCGGCCCTGCCCTTCCTTCTCTCAACCAGCTCCGGCTTTCAGCGCGAGGGGCTTACCTGATCCCTCACCGTAATCCACACAACTTTCCACCACGCGTCGGCGTTCCGTATGCTCCACAGATAGCTCTGCTCGAAGCGCAGGTCGGGCAGGGGCGGGAGCGCCGGGAGGTGGGCGCGGCGCGGACGCGGCTTGATGCGCGCCCGGTAGAGCTCCTCGTCCTCTGTCAAGTCCTCCTCATCTTCCTCCTCCTCGTCGTCGAGCTCTGAGTGTCCGTCTACGTCGTCGATCTCGCCGTCGTCGGGGAAAACGGGCTCGAGCTCGACGGGCTCCTTTTTCGAGGCTGCCGTCGACGGGTTCAGGTCGTGCTGCGGTGAGGGCGAGGGGTTGATGTGCGCTGTTTGGATGGTCTCGGCCACTTGGAGAGGCAGCGAGGAGGACATTGTGGTGGATGGTCAAGGCCCTGTTGTTGCAATCATGCAGTTGGGGAGTGTTAGGAGGTGCCGTGTTGAGATCGAGGGCAATGGGGTCGGTTGGCTGCAGTGGTGTTCGGTGAATGCGGATCGCGCATCATAGCTTCCGAGCCCCGGTCAGCGTTGCCTGCAGTGTGCCCCACTATAAAAGCAGTGGCTTGCGTGAGCTCCCGCCGAAACAAGGCTGGGCCATTCTTTCGATCGCTGACATCCTGGCTTTGAACTGGTGGGCAACCTTGCGAGCCTGGAGCCCGTATATTCAAACTTAAAATACTGCTTGTGCTATAAAGTCTCTACTGTTCAAAAGACTCACCAAGTTTACCATCTTCGCTCGGATGAGGTGAAATCAAACTTGGTCCTATTGTGCCGAACTTGGACAATGATTCCGAAAGCCCCGCCATGACTGAAATCGGGCCAACAGGCTGCAGGCGTCCAGTCAGATGGCCAATGGGTGACCCGGATCAGGCTCCAGGTGGGCCCTTGCAGTGCCACTTTGCCCCAAACCAAAACCCAGAAACAAAAAGGTTCCCGAAACCCCTCTCAGGTCCAACCCCACCACCAAATTCACGAATTCCTGGACCTAACCGGCCACCTCCCAAAAAAATCAAAACAAACCCGGACTCTTCCCTTCTTGCGGAGGAGTTAAGGCCCGGCCTACTTTCCTTTCAAGTCCGTCTTTTTCTGTTCCGGAACAATCCTTCACCATGAGCGATCCCAACGCCAGCGAGGCGGAGAAGAACGTGAGTCGCGCACATAACAGCTTCCCGGGTGGTAGATATGACCGCTGACAGCATGCCCGGCAGATCGAGATCTGGAAGGTCAAGAAGCTCATCAAGCGCCTCGAGGCCGCTCGCGGAAATGGCACCAGCATGATTTCCCTGATCATCCGTAAGTTACAGGATTTCTGGACCAGGTCGCCAAGCACGCGTCCCGCCGCGCCTGACCACTAAGCCCAAATGTTGGATTTCGCTGACAGCCTCGCCCAGCGCCGAAGGACCAGGTGTCTCGCGCGGCAAAGATGTTGGCTGAAGAATACGTATGTTTCCAAGTCTTTTGAGGAGCACCTCCGGATACGCCCAGGCAGGAACTGACACACGACGAATTAGGGCACCGCCTCCAACATCAAGTCTCGTGTCAATCGGCAGTCCGTCCTTTCCGCCATTACCTCGACCCAGCAGCGCCTCAAGTTGTACAACAAGGTCCCCCCCAACGGCCTCGTCGTCTACTGTGGCGAAATCTTGACCTCGGAAGGCAAGGAACGCAAGGTCAACATCGATTTCGAGCCCTTCAAGCCCATCAACACCTCGCTGTACCTTTGCGACAACAAGTTCCACACCGAGGCCCTCGCCGAGCTGCTCGAGTCGGATCAGAAGTTCGGGTTCATCATCATGGACGGTAACGGAGCCCTGTTCGGCACCCTCAGCGGCAACACTCGCGACATCGTCCAGAAGTTCAGCGTCGATCTTCCCAAGAAGCACGGTCGTGGTGGCCAGTCGGCGCTGCGTTTCGCCCGTCTGAGAGAGGAGAAGCGTCACAACTACGTCCGCAAGGTGGCTGAGCTGGCGGTGCAGAACTTCATCACCAACGACAAGGTCAACGTGGGCGGCATCGTGCTGGCCGGTTCGGCCGACTTCAAGAACGATCTGAATGCGTCGGACCTGTTCGACGGGCGCCTGCAGACCAAGGTCGTCAAGGTTGTCGATGTGTCGTACGGTGGCGAGAACGGCTTCAACCAGGCCATTGAACTGTCGTCTGAGACTCTTGGCAACGTCAAGTTCATCCAGGAGAAGAAGCTCATCGGCAAATACTTTGAGGAGATCAGCCAGGACACGGGCCGGATCTGCTACGGCATCGAGGACACGCTCAAGGCGTTGGAACTGGGCGCCGTCGAGACCCTCATCGTCTTTGAGAATCTCGAGATCACCCGCTGGGTGCTCAAGGACAGCAACGGCACCGAGAGCATCCTGCACACCACCAAGCAGCAGGATCAGGCCAGCCGCGACAAGTTCATGGACAAGGAGACGGGCCAGGAGATGGAGGTGGTTACGCAAGAGTCGTTTCTCGAGTGGATCGCCGAGCACTACAAGGATTTTGGCACCACTCTCGAGTTTGTCTCGGACCGGTCGACCGAGGGCAACCAGTTTGTCAAGGGCTTCGGCGGCATTGGCGGCATTCTCCGGTACAAGGTCAACTTCGAGCAGTTAGCCGAAGTGGATGACGATGACGACTACTACGATGATTGACAGTTTGATTCCCTCGTTAACCGCGAGGGATCGGTAACCGAAGCCATCACGTCTGAGCTGACGACACTGCCGCATGCCGACCAGACGGCCACCGCGCCACGAAGCCAGGGAAAGCTCCCGCCCGCTCAACAGCGGCTAATGAAGGGCTTCGCGACGGGCCCGAATCACGACCACCAGGTGTCCCGTCCCAGCCCGCTTCGCTCTGTGATGACAGCTTCTTGAGTTGAACGGCGATAGAAGGTACGTCAGCTACTCGATTTCGCTCTCCTTGCCGCTGTTTTCAGCGTGGCTGACTGAGATATAGGAATTTGCCAGTTGGATCGGGAAGTCAGACAAGGACAAGACAAGTTCATTGCAGGGCATCAACCAGCCAGGTTGATTTTCAGGTGCTGAGGGTACAGCTGGTCAGGCTTGCAGCAGTCCTGGTACGCGGACGCTGCGCCGAGCCATGCCGTGTCCGTCCAGTCTTTACCATCGATTCAGGAATTATGCCTTATATAGCTTAGGTTGCGGATCAACACTCGCTTTTTATCAAGTTTGCTGTCGCATGAGAGGCGTGAAATGCAGCGGTTGTGGTGATAATCCTGGCTGGCGGTAGGGCGCTCATGAAACCATGTCAAATCTGCAATTCTGTACGAAATCCCGCCCGACTCAAGAGCTGCAGCAGCGGTGGACGCAACTGAAGAACAGGGGCCGAACTCGGCTCCTCTGCGGGGTCTCCGCACCCTGAGCAACCGGGACGGGGAGGGCAAAATCCGAACGGATCGGCCCCAAAGTCCCGTCCCGTCCTCCACAGCACCACGTTACACGCCCAGCCTTCCGTGCTTTGCGCCTTTCTCCCGATACACCAAGCATGTTTATGTCTGGTCTCCGTTTCACCAGTTTGATGTGAAAATTCCAACGTCCAGTGCCTCAGACGTCTAATTGAGGAGCGTCCCGACCTTCGCCCTCACTCGTCAACATGACAACACAAAGTGGTGCCCAGCCCTCAGGGGAGGAGGCCGTTAACGCCAATACCTCTGTTGCCTTTCTCGGCCCTTTCAACTCCTATACACATCAGGTACAGCCCATTTCACGAGTCATTATGGACTTACCACTGCCCCTGACGGATATATGAATAAACAAACGAAAACATGAGCCCGAGCCTAACCCCATCAACCAGGCCACCGAGAATGCCTTTCCCGACTCCAAATGGCAACTCGAGCCAACAGTGACCATCAAAGGTACCCAAGCCCCCTCCTCCACTCTTCAGCTCCCAACCCCAGTCCTAACAACCCCCCACAGAAGTCTTTGACCGCGTGCAATCCGGCCCGGCCCCCTTCGGCGTCGTGCCCTTTGAAAACTCCACCCACGGCGCCGTCACCTTCACCCTCGACGCCCTGGCCGACCGCGCCGGCGAGCTCGCCGACATTGTCGTCTGCGACGAGGTCTACCTCGACGTGCACCACTTCCTGCTCGGCCGTTTTCCACCTTCCGCATCTGCACCGTCAGGGGTCGAGGGGGAGGAACAACCTAAGCACGTTCCCCTTGCGGACCTGTCGCACCTCCGCCGCGTGTACTCGCACCCGCAGGGTTTCGGCCAGACGGGGGAGTTTTTCCGAAAGTATCTGAAGCACGTCGAGACGGTCGAGGTCAGCTCGACCAGCCGCGCGGCAGAGCTGGCTGCCGCCGACGCCACGGGTGCCAGCGCGGCGGTCGCGAGCGAGTGGGCGGGGAAGGGGTTTGGGCTGGATGTGCTTGGGCGGTGGGTGGAGGATCGGGAGGATAACACGACGAGGTTTTTTGTGCTGCGGAAGAGGGCGGGTGGTGGCGATGACGTGGAGAGGGAGAGGGGTGGTGAGGAAGGGGGTGAGGCGTATGGAGGGCAGAAGTACAAGTCGCTCGTGTCGTTTACGGTGCCGCATCGTCGGCCTGGGGCGCTGGCGGATGTGCTGGATTGCTTCCGGGCGAGGGGGCTGAATCTGACGAGCATCAGCAGCGTGCCGAGCTTGGACGGGCCGTTTCAGTACTTGTTTTTTGTTGAGTTTGAGGGGAGCAGGCTGGATGACCCTGAAGGGAGGGTAGCGGGCGTGTTTGAGGACTTGGAGAGGGTCGCGGAGCGGTCGAGGTGGTTGGGGAGCTGGCGGAACCGGAGTGGGGGTAGGTGAGTTACGGTAGAAGGAACGTGGTATTCTGGGGATAGACAAAAGGGCATGCCGAGAGAGGGACAACAGCGGCTATCAAAATACTTGGAACTGGAGGCCGAGGACTCATGGACGTCAGCATCATTGGGTATTATCACAGGACAGTAGATCCCTCGTTTTAGGGATAGCGATTGCATTCTTTTCTCTCTTGTATGGTAGCGGCTAATAAGCTACCTATGTTAAAACAACCAGAGAAGGATACAAAGGAGAGAGTCCAATCTGACTTTCGAGTCTCAACCCCTTTTGCCATGAGCAAGTCCACTCAGGAGGAGAGGGGGAGAGAGCAGCCGAGGTTATGTCTATCCCTAACCCTGATGCTGATCGACTCTCCAACACCCCATCCCCCATCAACCAACCCCTTTTCGACTTGACATCACTCAACAAGCTTTCATCAAAGTTTCTCTCTGCACACATAATACTCCTGATTCAGACAACATCTTTGGAATTCAGACAAATAATTACAACAATGCCAACAATGCGGCCCATTATCCTCTCCCCGCTCCTCCGCGGCTGCAAACCGCACTTCGTCCCACGCCATTGCAAAACAACAACACTACGACCGCTAACAACAATCCTCAACCATGCCGCCCCTTACTCCCAATCCTCCCCGCCCTTCAACCCAGACACCTATCTCACCGCAGCCCGCCAAAAACTCGCCTCCCAACCACCCACCCTCATCCCAGACCACCTCTCCCCCACCAACTCCCGTCTCCTCACCCTCTCACTCGCCGACCACGTGCCCGCGCTATTCCCGCCATCATCATCATCCTCATCATCGTCACCATCGCAGGCCCCGGCCCTCCCGCAGGGCCACCACCTCGTCTACTTCCCGCTGCAGCTGCCCCCCTCGCGGCTGATGCCCGACGGCACCGACCCGGGCCACTGCCCCGGCGCGCCGTTTGTGCGCCGCATGTGGGCCGGCGGGGAAGTCGTTTTCCGGGAGGGGTGGGAGGAGGCGCTGAGGCTGGATGGGCGGAGCGTGAGCTGTGTTGAGAGGGTGGGCGAGCCGGTCTTGAAGGGGGGAAAGGCTGGGGAGGTGGGCGGGGAGAAGGTTTTTGTGGAGGTTACCAGGGAGTATGGTGTTGAGGGGGAGGGTGCTGTTGTGGAGGAGGTGAGGCGGTTGGTTTTTTTGAGGGAGCGGGAGGGGAAGGGGGCTGCGCAGGTGGCGGCGAGGGTTGTCAAGGGTAGGTTTTTCTTTTTGTTGTTTGGATGTTTTGTGTTGGCCTCGCAGCTCACAGCCAGATCCAGCCCCTGCCACCCCCGAGTTTACCTTCACCCTCACGCCCGACGCAACGCTGCTCTTCCGATTCAGCGCTCTCACCTACAACGCTCACTCCATCCACCTCGACCCGGACTACGCTCGCAACCGCGAGGGCTACAAGGGCCTGCTTGTCCACGGCCCCTTGTCACTTGTGCTCATGCTCTCGGCACTGCGGGCGTGTCTGACGCAAACGCTTTCCTCGAGCTCCTCTTCCGAGGCTCGCAAGGACCAAAAGGTCCCCTACGTCAAGTCCCTAAACTACCGCAACGTAGCTCCACTCTATGCTGGCGAGCAGATGAAGGTGTGTCTTCGGAGGACCAAGGCAGAGGGTGATGAACACGGGTGGGATGTGTGGATCGAAGGGCCCGAGGGCGGGCTTGCCGTCAAGGGGCGTGCCGTGACAACTGGTACCGCCTAGGCAAAGTAGTCGAGATATCCTAGGCCGAAGCCACCCAAACAAGTACTATTAAGAAATCTCCTGTGCGGCTTGTCATGAGTTTTGGGTACTTCTTTTTGGTTTATCTATGGGTATCTCGACACACCTTCCCAGGCCCAGCCCTCTATCTCGAACGTACACAAACAGCAACTCCAAATACCACCCGAATTAACGATACGCACTCCCTAAATCTCGAACCCAGCCCTCCTGAAATCACCCACCATCTTCCGGAACAATTCATCTCCCTCCTCATCACCCTCCTCAGTGGCTGACGCCGCAAGCTCCCCATCGACGACCCTCACCCGCAGCGGATCCTCCTCTGGTTCCTCGGCAGGCGTCTCAACCTCAAAGACAGGATCCAGCGTCTCAGCCGGGCTGTCCACACCACCACCACCCTCCTCCAGCCCGTCCCCAAGCCGATACTCATACGGCACAGCCAGAGCCGCACCGGTCCGTCTCCGCGACCGCCCAGAGTCGGTACTCGACGACCTGCTCGGCCCGCCAGCCCCAAAAACACCCCACCCATCATCCTGCCCAACATTCCCACCCAGTCCCAACCCACAACTCCCACTCCTCTGATGACGATGAACCTTCCCCAGACCCGGCCGCGCAGCAGCAGCAGGGACACCACCGCCTCCGCCCTCAATCTCCACCTTCCTCTCACGATTCTCCTTCAACCGCCCCGCCAACCGCTCAAACACCCCCTCCAACGCGCCCCTCAACATCCTCTCCTCCTCTCCATCCAGCGGGTACATCCGATCCCGCGCGCCCAAGCCGACAGCAGTAGCAGAAGTGGCAGCAGTCGCAGAAGCAGCAGCAGAAAGACCGCCACCAGACGCCGCCGACGACGACGACGACGAACTGCGCCGCAGACCGCGCAGCACAGTCCGCCAGATCTGCTCGCGCTCGTCGGCGGGCAGGGGGAGCTCCTGGAGCGTGGTGTTATCGGCGAGCGAGGCCGCGAGGAAGTGCAGGCTGGTTAGGTTGAGGTTGTTGTCGCGGCAGTCGAGGGAGAGGAGGGTTTTGTTTTTTGCGAGGGCTTGGCCGACTGGTTGGGTCATTGTTAGTTTGTATGGTTTTCAAGGAATAGAAGGGGGTAGGCGATGGGGTGAACGAGGGGGTGGACTGTAGAAGAGGGAAAAGGGGTAGACATACGCGCCCCGGCGGCCGGGTGGAGGTTCTGGTTGCGGATGCGGAGATGGGTGAGGGTTGTGTTTGTCGCGAGGCCCGCGAGAGCGGCGCCGAAGCCTGCGGGGAGCTGGCCGTCGTCCAGCTTTCCCGAGAAGCCCGAGAGATCGAGGGCGGTGATCGAGGTGTTGGTCGAGAGGAAGGTGGAGAGAGTTTGTAGGAGCGCAGGGGTGCAGGGCCCCGGAGAGGGGCCGGTACCAGCTAGGCTGAGGTGGGTGAGATGATCGGCGTGGGTGAGCGAGGCGAGGAGGGAGAGATACGCGGATTCGTGCTTGAATTCGATCATCTCGAGGTGGAGGCCTGCGGGGCCCGAGTCGGAGCGGATGGCGGCGGTTAGGTCTTCGATACCGTCCTCGATGGCGTTGCCGCTGAGGTGGAGGTGCATGCCGTGATCTACGCCGATGGCATGGAAGAGTCTGGCCGCCTGTGTGCCCGTGATACGGCAGTGGTTGAGGACCAGCTTGTGGAATCTCAATGGCTGGCCTTGCTCAAACCTCCAGCTCCGATACTCTAGGAATCGTTCCAGGTCCAGGAATGTCGCCTCGTCGACCTGAAAGAAAAATGAATCAGTAAGCCTGAATTTACGCAGCTGGCACTGGGAGCTGACCTTGTAACCGGAAATGTCGAGCTCTTCGAGGCTCTCCATACACTTGAGGGCGGCAAATGGTAAGAGGGAACCCTCTATAAAACTCTCGGCCTGGATGCTGCCGCTCAAGTTCAGATCCCGAATCTCGGTGAGATACCGCAGCAGCCCGGGCAGGATGTGGGCGGGGAGACGTCCAGGGTTCCCGGATACAGACAGCGACTGCAGCAGTCCGGGGTAGTCGGAGAGAGGCATGACCACCAGATCCCGCAAACTAGCATCGTCCAGGCCGCAATATGACACGTCCAAGGCCTGGAGGGCTCCGGCTTTCATGGTCTCGGCTGCGAGAAATTAGTTGAATGTTCATGAGAGCGGCAACAGCATATTCCATGGCTTACCAAGGTCGTCGACGTCTGCTTGTGGTAGGACGTTGCCGCGAACGATCAGGCGGTTGCACTTGGTTATGCCGGACCTCAACAAGCTCAGAATCGGGGCGAGGAACTGAAGACTCGAGACCTGGCGGCTTCGCTGCTGGGCCGGTCGCGACGACAGTAACTTGCTGCAGTTCCCGAAATCTATCTGTCGGATGGTTTGGGAGCAGAAGGCCAGCGCATGGAACTCTTGGTGCAGCACGGGGCTGATCCTCAACATTTCGATCTCGTCAGGGCCGAGGGCGACGCCTGAAACCGAGTCAGCACACGACCGACAGTCTTAACAGATGAACGTCAAACTCACAAGTACGGCTCAGGTATGCAACATTCACCTTCCTAAGGGTGTTGTCCTGGAGCCCGCTAAGCACCGACAAGTCGACATCTCTGAACGACAGCGAGTTGAAGTAGTCATTGTACCGCAGCGCACGCAGGACAGCTAGAAGCTGCAGGGGCGAGTACGGGCCACGCTTGTTGGGCAGCAGGCGGAACTCAGGGGCCAACCGCGTTTTCCAGTTTATCTCCCAGTCGACGTCCTGGCAGTGGTACGCCGCCAGGTACGCGTCGAGCGTCCGCTTGAAGCTTCCAAAGTCTTCTTTTGACACGAGATACTGCGGCTCTTTGAGCCCGGAGACTTGGAAGATCTCCATGCTTTGCCATAGCTGCGGCCAGGCGGGCTTGAGGAAGCGGTCGGCTGTGCCAAAGACGCGGATGACTCGTCGATAGTCGCGGCTCGCGAGCTCGAGAGTAACAGGGGATTTGAAGGGGTCACTGGAGCCGTCAACGTTAGCTCTTCTGAGACGCAAAAGTGCTCCATCTCCGGGCACGCCGCTTTGGTATCTTACCGAAACGTGATGTTGAAGCGCTCCTCGTGGAGAATCCACTCCCCTTCAAAGCTCTCCAGAGTGACCAGGCCGTATGATTTGTGCCGGCAGATGGGATCGCCACTTTTTCCCTTTTGAATCTCGACCAGGTGGCAGAGATAGGTCCCAACTACGAGGTAGAACGATGAGCCTTCCTGGGGCTTCTTCGTGGCATCCTCGAGTTTGGGCATGTGCTCCTTTCTCGTGTTCCCACGCGGCACGACGTGAAAGATATTGGGTCTGCGTTGGTGAAACCCAGGTTCCTCAACGTCATGGATATTATCTAGCAACGACTTGACTTGTTGGGAATCGTGAGCAAGACTGCCGTGGTCGTCGTCGTGTTGGCTGGCCCGCATGGCTCGCGTGAGATGATGCATCTGCTCGTTCCGTTCTGTAGGCTGGACGAAGAAGAAATCCGAACGGCAGAGCGAGGTGCCGGCGAGCGGGCTCTTCCACCATACTTCGAACCCGAACGCCGGCCGGGTGCTCTCTGCAGCAAACACAGATACGATTGCTTCTATCGGGATGACCAGCAGTGGCTCGGGAAGCGGGCCACGGGTGTCATGTTTGCTGCTCCCTTCTGTTGCCAGCCCCGGGAGGAGAGCCAGTGCATCCGCTCGGCTCTTTGTCTTGACCAGATAGTTCGTCGTGACCACCAGGTACGGGGCTTTGGTCTTCAACAGGTGCGTGTCTGACTCAAGGGCGGCAGCCCCCTCAACACGCTGCGTTTCCCAGTCGACAGGCGAAGAAGGCGAGAAGGTAGTGGCTATGCCGAGAGAGTCGGCAGCTGAATTCGTGGAGCCTCTCCGACTGGGGGGATCCGGATGCGACGAAGAGGAGAGTGGTCTCGACCTGGATATTTTCCGGGAATGGGCCCGGAGTCCTTGGCCGCGGTCTGCTGCTCCATCTTGCTCCTTACCGCTGAAGGGGTGCCATGTCCGGCTTTTGATGGAGCTGATGGAGAAGGTCCTGTGGTCGCTATTGAAGCTGGCTGGGGAGCTGGGCACCGCTGTCGGCGACTCGGAGGTCTCGGGTTGGGAGACCTTGGCTGATAGGCCGGGCCGTTTCTTGATAGCCAGGCCCGGAGGGGCCATCGCCTCTGGCATGATATCTTATGGAGTCGTGCTTGATGTGGTGTGTCTTTGATTCGACAGTGGCGCAACAGGTAGAAAGCAAGACCAAGAAACGGGTCGTCTGCTGCTCTCCAAGGTTTGCTTCCCGCTAGGAGCCCGGATCCTGTTGAGAAAGGCCGGTGCTGTGAAGGAATAGTGTGAACCGACCGGAGCTTTCACACACACATATGCTCCCGATGGTGCTTTTCCTATTCAGGGGTGGATGCGAACCATTCGTGTGGGGGCGCTTCTTAGTCGGCGTCAACACGAGAAGATGTGACCACACAGCCCCAGCCCGGACAATCCACTGCGGTTCACTGAACAGAGGACGTCAACAAAGCCTAGACGCATCGGCATAGGACTGGCACTGATCGGATGGAGCCCGGAGCAAGACACGGCGTACACAGGACTGGCCACACGCACATACGGATGCTCACGAAGTCTGGGCAGAGTCTGGGCAGAGTCTGAAAAGAAAGAATAGTAATTGCCTCTGGTCTAGACCGAGGAGAAGGGAAAACTATCCCACACCCACACGTGTGCCCATCGTATTGCAGCGGGGCCATCCCCACGACAGCTGCGCGGTGTCGATCCAAGGCTGGAACAGGACCAAGGCGAGTTGCTGCTTGCTCTGTGGATGCAGGATGATGTTATCGTGCCCTGTTCTGGAAAGGCTCCCGTCCAATGGCGCCGCGGTGCAGTGGGGACCGGCCCTGTCGACTAGGGCGGGGGGCTCGGCCAGAGAGACAGGTCTCGGGAAGGATGTCCTCGAATGCCCAAGCCGTTACGTCTCGCGGGTGCAAGAACCGGGCGAGGCGTAATTATCGATGGGCCTGATCAGCAAGCACACTGCCGGAAACCTGAGGGTGTTCTTAGCTGCATTCTCGGTTTCGCTCGTTTCTCTTTTATCATTTCAATTTCGTCCTTGTTGTCTTTTCTTTCTTTTCTTGTCTTTCGTCTCTCTTCTTTCTTGTCCTTTCTCCCATTCTCTTTTGTCTGTCCTTTCCCTGGCTCTGTCTCCCCGTCTTATTTTTTTTTTAAGTTTATTTTCTAATTTCATTCTCGTTGGTCTATTTTTTTTCTTCTTGTTTTTGGAATCTCGTTCCTCAACTCCCTCGACTCGACTTAGTGCCAGGATGATTCAACATCCCAGAACAAGTGCTGTAGTTCTGCATTAACGGGTAATGTTATAGACATGGATTGCTGCCAGTTTTCAGGTCGGATCCGACTTTCGAGACCAAGAATAGCGACCGATCGACTTGAGACGAAAACCACTGTCCAAGGATCAACCCGTGTTCCAAGGCGACTGCAAATTGCAGGCCGTTGGGCTTGACAGGGTTCAATGGGCCATCTTCGAGTTGATGGCTATGGATTTGGAAGAGGAACGCGTCACAGCCTTGAAAGCTTCTGCCAAGCATTCTCTGCCCGAGGTCTTCCCTTGCTCTTCCACTGTGCTGCTGTCCCTCAATTTAGCGGCACAGACCGCGCTGTGGCTCACCAGCAGCGGCGTGCACAGGGGGGCTGACGGTCAGGGTCCAGGGGTCTGGGCGGGAACTGCGGGAGGGGTTTCGTTGCATGATGACATGACCGGTGGAAGCAAAGGAAGCAAAGCACATGCGCACACATGCCTTGGCTCGCTTGGTTGTTTCAACTTGAGAGGCGGCAGACGGGTGGCGGCGGCAGCCAGCAGCAGCCAGCCAGCAGCCGAACATCGGTCTATCTTCTTCCAGAAATGCCGCTGCTTGCCTCCTGCACCATCTCCGACCCATGAATCTGAGAGGATCCGATTCCACCACACCCCAAATATGCCTTGGCCCTGTTTGAGGCATTCCGTAGCCGCGCGGTCTTCACATAGAAAACCCTCGCCCCCGAGGCTGCTTTGCGGCCAAGCCCCCACGGTGGTGCAGCGGGTGGGCCGAGAAAGCTGGCCGTCACAGAGCGTTGGAGGGGCAAGTTTGGCCAACAGGAAGAGGCGGAGGGGCCAGCTGGCGTGACGATTCCAGATGATTCAAACATTCAAACGACCGCTTGTTTTGCACTTATTCCGTATCCCATCCTGGGTAATTATGGAATGGGCGGTTCAGGAATCCAAGACGGTAAACAACACATTGTGGAGCGGGTTCCTGCTGTGATCGGACGACAAACCTGGTTCTCGTGCCATATGCCAGATGCCAGACCGACAACTCTCCGGCTCTGCGGCACAGCTCGGGGCTGGTCAACCAGGTCGCAAACCTCGCTGCCTCGGTGACAGCAGGCCGCAAGCCGAGCAACGCCTCTTGATGTGTTGCTCGCAGACCGCTCCTCGGACAATGACTTCATCTGCCTCCGGTCAATGCGTTGTGCAAGTGTAGCCGATGTTAGCGCTGCCCGAAACCCCCAAAGCCTTGCCCTAACAGCCGGACTTGGCCCCGCTCCTTGACAGCGGTGGATGAAACAAGTCCCGTTTCATCGCCATAGTTCGGCCCGCCTTGCCCAACCCGAGCTTCTGCTTCGTCCCGCTCGTGGCACCTCAGCCATTGGCCCTGCGCATTTGTTTCCAATCCTCCAGAATTGTTTGTCCTATGGGAAACATTCGCATCGTCCGGCTGGCTGCTGACACCGCCGGGCCTCGCCTCTCAAGGGGCACACTCGCATCGGCTCGGACCATGACAAGAAAAGATGGAACTTCCCTTTCCTCGTGGTGCGGTGTGTGGTGCAGAGTGTGGTGCGGGCTCGTGTGGTGTGGTGGGGTTTGCGCATGGCAAGGGCGCATTGGGGCTTTGCGACGTCGGGGCCAAAATCCAGACGTCTACGGTACGGTACTGTGTCCTTCACGACAAAGGCTTCAACAAGTCCCCTTTGAGAATCGGGATTGAGATGCGATAGGTTTGTTCCGTGCTGGGCCCGGAGACAAAGCCCGCGGCGGTGGCCGTCTGATGGTCCTTGTCGGCTCTGGCAGCTCCTGTGATTTATTTCGAGACGGCCAGACTCTGGCTCCTTTCCCGACAAGCGCCCGCGTTGGCTCGTGCAGCGGTGCGTGGTTTCATCTCAGGGATGGAGGTGAGGGGCAAGCAGCGGCCGGATTGGACGGGGCTCGCCAATCGCTTCCATGGGGCTGGCCCGAGTGGGACCCCTCCCTCAAAGGCACGGCACCACAAACGTGTGCAGGCTCGCCGCTGGCTGGGTCCGCTGGACGTCCCCCGATCCAACCCCATCAGCCTGAATTAGCGCAGGCCTGCCATGCCCTTTCTGCATCCCCTGGACCGCCCCACCACCCCCCATCCCTCCATGCCCAGCGTGAATCCCTCATGAGAGCGTGTCAGCGACCGACGACGCCGCCGAGCCGTTTCCCGACAAACTTCCATCTTCCAAGCTGCCCATCTCGAGCCAGCACGGCATCGCCATCCCACGGCCTGCGTTACACAGCACGCAGAGCATCGCACCACGCAACATCGCGTCCAACACACAGCTCCGGTACCCGTCCGTGTTCGGTCTTTGTCTGACGGGCGGTGAAATCGTCTGCAGGCCGCTTGTGCAGCGCACGGAACCCTGAGGATCAACGAAGCAGCCAAGGGTCAACCAACGAGGACCAGCAAGCAGCAGCGGCTTTGTGACGACTGCTCGCCACGCGGCCTGCCCACGGCCTCGTCCCAACTTATCTCGACCCACGGCCAGAAACTAATTACCGACCTTCCCGAATACCCTACATCTGCAGTGCAGCAGACCAGAGCGCCGCCCATGCAATCGTCGGCATAGCTAGGACGCCATGGCAATGTTGGCCTCCAAATCATTTCCCGCCGCGCTCGGCTCCCAGCCCGCGGGCATCGTCCCGGCCGCACCTCAGTCGGCATACCCGCCCGTAAGACGGGCTCCTGTCGTCCAGATGGCCACTCAGAGCTACGCCAGCCCTACCGAATCCGAGTTCGAAGACGTCGACGGGCCGGACTCGGTCAAGAACTGGGACGAGGAGAGGGTATGCGAATATCTGCGGAGCGTCAAGTGCGGCGAGTACGAGAAGGTGTTCCGCAAGAACCACATCAACGGCGAGAATCTGCTGGAGATAGACAAAGAGGTCTTGAAGGAGATGGGCGTCGACAAGGTCGGAGACCGGGTCCGCCTCTTTCTCGGCATCAAGAAGCTGCGTACAAAGACGTACGCCAACCAGAGGCGCCGAAATAGGGTGAGTGATGTGACGGTCCAGCCTCCTGTCCTGTTGGGGCCTCGCTGCTGACGCATCTTTCCTCAGGAATCGTTTGCCGGGCTCGACACCCTCTATGCGCCATCATCATCCTCTCCCAGGCCGTCGGCTGGCCGGGCGGTGCCCCCGACGCCATCAAACAAGCGGTACTCCCGCCAGTACGATCTCGCAACTGCCATCCCCGGTGTCGACAACTCGCAGTCGACGTCGAGGCCAACCTCCCCCCTGCCGAGCGCAGACTTCCGGACCGCCCGCCAACAACGATACGTGCAGCCCCAAGCATATCCCGGCCAGCCAACTCCTCCCTCGGCGAGGTTTCCCATGTCCCCGCCGGACGGGCCGCACTCCGGCCGCCTCCATACAAGAAATCAGTCCAGCATGGACGGCTCGTTGATGGCTGCCCTGCCGCCTGGGCAGGACGTGATCCGTGTGATTTCGACGGGCGGCGTGACCAAGGTTGTTAAGATCGCCGATTGCAAGACATGCGAGGAGGTCATGCGCGTTACCTTGCGGAAGTTCGCTCTGAGGGAGGACCACGAGAGGAACTACTGCTTCTGGGTTCTTAACGGCGTAGAACCGGACCCGAACCAGTGCCGCCGCCTCGGCGACACCGAGCTGTGGAGAGTCATCAAAGACCACACGCGGCCAGAGCGGAACCGCCTGATATTGAGGCGCGTCCCTTCGGGAGAACCCGGACAGTCAGAGCTCGAGCGAGCTGCTGGCATCGCCATCGAGGAAGCCCAGCAGAATCACACTCGCGCCATGGAAAGCAGAGATAAACGCAGTCAATTGAAAGCGCAGAAGCTCCTCGGCGAAACCTGGGAGACCATCCAGCAACCACCCCTCTCACCCGTTTCATACGAAGACCGGGAAAGAAATGTCTACAACACCGCCCGGGACCTGGAGCGGCCCGCCGTCATCGAGACAGCCCGCGCAGTGCCCCGTCGCAAAGGCTTGCTGCGCCAGTTTGGCGGGCTCAGGCCACCTAGCGAGCTCATCGCCTCGGACCTTACAAGCTACTTCCCCGACCACTCCCGCGAGGCCATCGACAGGACCGCCCGCATGTCCATGAGGCGATCGCAGCGGCTGAGCAGGGTGAACCACCGCCTCAGCGTGGCGAGCACCATGAGTTTTGCCTCGAGCATCCAAGATGCCCCGCCGATTCCGACCATTGCAGACAGCTGGCTGACTGCTTCCAACCAAATCGCCAAGGTCCGCGCCCGCGAGCCGCGGTTTGCTCACGGATACCGAGACTCGGTCGCCTCATCGGTGCTCGACACGCTTCAGGAGGAGTCGTCGCCGATTGAGCCAAACCGGAAATCCTACGTGTCCTTCGCCGACAGCGGCTCCGACACGGCCGCGCTGAGCATCACCGACCCCGACGGCAACGTTGTCCGGCATAGCTACTTTGACGGGAGCACGACCGGCTCCGGCGGCTCCAACTCGTTGGAGGAGGTCAACCAAGCGTTGACCGAGGATGGTGAGGACGCCGACGAAGAACTGCAGAGCTTCCTGGCAGGCGAGTCGTGGGACGACAGCCAGTGGATGAAGGGTGCGCTCATCGGCCAGGGCTCTTTCGGCAGCGTCTACCTAGCCCTCCACGCCGTCACGGGCGAGCTCCTCGCCGTCAAGCAGGTCGAGACGCCGTCGCCCGGCGCCAACAGCCAGAGCGACTCGCGCAAGAAGAGCATGATCGACGCCCTCAAGCGCGAGATCAGCCTCCTCCGCGACCTCCGCCACGCCAACATCGTCCAGTACCTCGGCTGCGGCTCATCGGCTGAGTACCTTAACATTTTCCTCGAGTACGTCCCCGGTGGCTCGGTTCAGACCATGCTCAACTCGTACGGCGCCCTCCCGGAGCCCCTCGTCCGCAGCTTCGTCCGCCAGATTCTCAACGGCCTCTCGTACCTCCACAACCGCGACATCATCCACCGCGACATCAAGGGCGCCAACATCCTGGTCGACAACAAGGGCACCATCAAGATCTCGGATTTCGGCATCTCCAAGAAGCTCGAGGCCACCAACATCCTCAACGGCGCCAACAACAACAAGCACCGCCCCTCGCTGCAGGGCTCCGTCTTCTGGATGGCCCCCGAGGTGGTCAAGCAGACGTCGTACACCCGCAAAGCCGACATCTGGTCGCTCGGCTGCTTGGTCGTCGAGATGATGACGGGCCAGCACCCCTTCCCGGACTGCACCCAACTGCAGGCCATCTTCAAGATTGGCGGCGCCAAGGCTACCCCGACCATCCCGGAGCATGCCAGCGACGAGGCCAAGCAGTTCTTGGCGCAGACGTTTGAGATTGATCATAATAAGCGGCCGAGCGCGGATGATTTGATGTTGAGTCCGTTTTTGACGCCGCCGGCTTAGTCCCTTTTCTCTTCTCTCGTCTTTGCGTTGTGGCGGTGGTGGGTGGAATGATGAACACTTGTTCTTGCTTTGTTTTTATCTTTCGGTTGGCGGTGGTTGAGCGATGTACATGATTCTACTACGCAAGGGAGCGCGCGTCCGCGGGGTTATGTTGATGAATGTCATGAATTACTCAAGGAGGTTGGTGATGATACGGGGGCAAGTAGAGTTCTGTCGGGATACAGGAAGCAGTACACACATGGGATATTACATTACATACATCGGGCATCTCTCTCTCCCTCTCTCACTCTCCATGTACAAACAGGCACGGCAACTCAAAAGAGCATTTTCATCCTTTGCGTCAAGTTATCATTCAGGCTGGGCAGACTGCCGTAATCATTGGGTCCCGAGGCAACGAGTTTGCTGGGTTCATCACTGGCTGTGTATTATTATCATCACTGATACCTCGACTCGTCTAGCTTCGTGCAGTTCGAGATATGTTCTGTGCGTACGGTGTTTCTCAAGGTTTGACGACACCGGTGATTCCACACCATCCACCCCAGCGCCACCACCTACCTGCCAGCATCGATTGCCTCTGCCGTGCCGCCGTGCATGCGACACCCAGAAGCCGGTAGGATTGCGGCGCGGCGTTCCCATGTCATCATATACCCAAACACGTGGACAACCCCTCCCTTTCATTCCGTGCTCCGGGAGGCGGCGAAGGCAAGACAGGGAGGGTGAAGCGCTGGTGCGGAGGGCATATGTCTCATCCTGCCTGCTCCTTGCTTGCCCTCTCTCGATGTGTAATTTGTGTCATCTGGAGCGGTGTGTCTGGTACTATTCGCGTCGTCTTCCACAGTGCTGGCCCGTGGCTTTGCTTTACCCGATGACGTTGGATATGGGGTCAGGGTTTAGCGTCATCGAAGAGGGGATGGGTGGATGGGATCTGCCGGGAGGTGGGTGTGCAACCGAGATATTGACCGGTCGGGGTGGGTGTGATTACCCGGGTCGGTTCGGTTCCAGGTAGATTTTGACGGGTAACTATATATAGTTATTTGGTTTTATGCCGCTGCTGCATGTTCTGGAAGAAACGAGGTGGTATTCTCGGGCGGGTGGTTAGATGGTTTGTCGAGAGTTGACAAATGCCGGTATGTTTTGATGTATGGTGTTTGTTGTGGTTGGGAAAAGGGGCGATCTCGAGACTTGTATGGGTGAGGCGTGACCAGCCAGGAAATGTTACGTTTAGAGGACTTGGATTTCACAAACAGGATGGGGATGCTAGGTTCTTCTGCCCCATTGTTTCTTCTGCTCTATCAAAACAAGATCTGGTTGCTCTATCATTCTGTATATTCCCCTGTAACAGTCCATCATGGTCCTCTCAGTGACCCATGGTGGCTCTCCCTCAACGCTCGGCACCATAAAACAGAAAATTGACAAGCTACACGCCTAGTAAAATTGAAAAGAAAACACGCCACGTATTAAAACATATTCTTGACCATCTCCTTCTTCCCCCCCAACGGACAGAACCTAAGCCTAAGCGGAACTCTTGTGAAGCTTCGCCTTGATCTTGTCCTTCAGCCCAAGCTTCTCCTTGCCACCAGCCTCAGTTCCGTTGCCCGACACAGGGCCAGCGGCATGGCCACTGGCAGGGTTCGCTGCATGGCCACTGGCAGGGCTAGCTGCATGGCCACTGGCAGGGCTAGCTGCATGGCCACTATCATGCCCACTGCTGTGGCCACTGCCATAACTAAGGTGGGGGACGTGGATGCTGTGAAGACCATGTCCGGTGTGCTCATCAAGCTGGGGACCCTTCGGCAGGCCCTTGGTGACGTGCACCCCCTTTTCTTCGAGAAGGCCTGCAGTTCCAGCTGTTAGCATTCAGGGCTGACATTGGCAAACACCAGGGGTAAAAACTCACGATCAGCCTCCCTCCCCGCGCCGGCCCTGGCAGCATCAAAATCCCCGCCATCCGCGGCCAGCCCACTCGACTTGATGTACTCCTCCCCACTCCCGCCCTTCTGGGCCCCACCAGCCTTCTCCTCATCACCAAGACTCTTCGCACTATCCCTTCTATCCGTCTCCACATCACCAGCAGTAGCAGTAGCATGGCTAACACCAGCACCAGCACCGGCACTCTCCTCATCTCCAAGCAGACCTCCCTTGACCCCCTGCTCCTTTGCCGTCTCAGAGCTCAACGCACCCGCATCTCCACCATGTTCACGAGCGAGATCCTCGAGGGGACGGGGGCCCGGGCCGGTGAGCTTGATGGACTCGTCGGCGTTGCCGTCGGTGGGTTTGCTGGCGGCGCTGGTGGTGGAGGTCTTTTGCTGGGTGGTGGGTCTGTCGGTCGTGCTGCTGGGGGTGTCGTTGGTGCTCGGAGAGGTGAGGGATTGGGTGGAGGTGGCTTCGTGTTGGGCTGGGGTGGCGGTGTGGGTGGTGGTGGTGGGCTCGTTTTGTGTGTGGGCGATCCGGCTGACGGAGGAGTTCTTGTCGCTGGTGGAGATGCCGCTGGCGAGACCGATGGAAGACGGGGGCGTGGCGGTGGTGTCGACAGTGTTGCGGTCGATGGTGTTGGAGTCGATTGTGTTGGGGTCGATGATGTTAGTGTTAGTGGTGCTGGTCTCGTGCTTGGGACTGGTGATACCGGCGGCAGAGGTGGGCTCGTCATGCTTGGTGGCGCCGATGCCAGAAACGCCGGCGATGCCAGAGGAAGTGAAGGAGGTGGCGGCGTCCGTGTGGGACTCAGAGTTGTCTGACGGGCGAGGAGGCCGAGTGTCGCTTTGGGCTTTGGTCGAGTCATCGTGCATGGAGATGGCCGACGGGGCGAACTTGGCTGGTCCTGCCGGATTGGAGGGCTGGGCAGCCTCGCGCTCGTGGAGAAGTCCAGTGTCGGTATTGGTGTCGGTTGGCTTAGCCTCGACAGACCGTGGCTTCGTGAGAGATTGGGGCTCGGACTGGGCTGCTAGATCTGAAGAGCGAGGAGGACGGGTGTCGCTTTGGGCTTTGGTCGAATCACCGTGCATGAAGATGGCTGACGGGGCGAACTTGGCAGGGCCGGCTGGGTTGGAGGGTTGAGATTGTTCACGCTCTTGAAGGGGTTCGGCAGCAACGTCAGTGTCGGTTGACTTTGCTTCGACGAACCGCGGCTTGGTGAGGGCATCAGGCTCGGGCTTAGCCATGGGAGTAGGCTCAGCTGTGAGCTTCAAAGGCGTGGAGGTTGTCGTTGACGTTTCTGGCTTTGCCTCGCCGAACCGTGACTGGGTAGCAGCCTCGAGTTCGGGCTTGGGCATAGGAATAGGCTCGTCTGCCTTCTTCATCTGCGAGGGAATTGCGAGCTTGTCAAAGGCGCTTCGGGGCGTCGAGGTGCTGGGTGATGCTTCGGTGCCTGATTTTGTTGTGTAGTACCCTTCGGCGCATGTGGCAGTGTCCTCACTGTGTTCTGCTCAGACGCGATTAGTGAACTGGGTGGGAGGTGGCTTCATCTTCCGGAAGTAGGCCTACCAATGTTGCCAGCGTCGTAAGGCTCGCCGGAAGCTACGTCACCCATCTTGCCCGAGACGGGCTCCTCGTGCTCCCCCCAGATGGCCTTGGAGGCGGTGTCTGCCAACTTCTGAATGGTCTCCATGGCATTCATCGGCGGTGTCCTTCTTGAGTTGAGTGGGTGTGGTATGTTTCTGTATATCCTTGTATACTCTGGGGAAGATGAGATGGACGCCAAGTACTGGGCGCGGCTGTCTTTATGCTTGTCTTCCTACCTCCCTACCTCCCTCTCAGCTTACCGCTACCTCATGGCCTTGCCACAAGCGAAGCCTGGAAGGACCTGGGTTGTGACGTATGGCCCATCAAAACCGGGTGTACCAGTACCATGGCCATTGATGGCATGAGTGCAGGAAGCCACTCCAATTGGCCATTCTGCACCTGCATATGCGGCCTGAGCACACATGGCGGCACCATCTGCTACTCGGTATTCGACGGCAAGAGCATCTACAGTCCTCCAGAAGACTCGCCTTTCGTCTCGACAAGAGGGATTTGGTTGTGGCGACCGCCTTTTTGTCAACGCATTTCGCTATGAAATCCTCAGCCAAGAGAGTCGAGCCACGCCCAATATCGAATCCCAAAAGCTTGTACAGCGACAGCTGGATCAAAGTGCCGGCGGTGGCTCCTCCGGAGAGGAAACCAAATCTCGAAGTGGACGACATGACGTTGGCGGGGCTGGGCCATCCGTCCCTGACGTCACCACTTGGCGATCTCCATCTTCGATTTCCAGAGAGAGCACCGCCCGTAAGACCACGGGACGTTCGAACACCAAGCAAAGAGCCAATGGCAGGATCGACAGCAACCGCTCCAGCCGATGTCTTGCCCATAAAGTTCCTCTCTTCTCGGAAGGGTCCAGCCGCATCGTCTTTTGAAGCACAATGAAGATCATTGGAGACTTTCGCTGTTGTGCAGGGTCCAGCTTTGAGAGAACAGCGGGGCAAGGTGAGACACCACCCCACGGCCCGTCCGCTTAATCGGCGCAAAAAGGGCCGCCCTCCCCACATCAGAAACAGACCAAAAATTGGCAAAAGGAAAGGTCGTGCCCGGAATCGAACCGGGGTTGCCGGAATGTTCTGAAGAGATCAGAATCCGGAGTGATAACCGCTACACTACACAACCGTTGTTTGAACAACAGCTGATTTGTTGAGCATCGGGCGTGCCGCTTGCCTTTATAAAGCACCACTTTTCCTTTCATATCAAATCCAAACCGACAAGTCGACATGGTCGTTCCCCTGCTGGTCAGCGAGGGCTTGAACTGTGTGGAATCAATCTTACTGTTGTGTTGCTGTTGTCGTTGCTGCCTGCGGCCATGCGGCCTTGAGATGCGCGGCGCTGGCATTGGAGAGACCGGTTTGTACAAGGAAAAAGGGAGTCGAGTTGTTGCATGGCGAGGGTCATCTAACTTGAAATGATACGGTCCTGGCAGACGCAATGTGCAGTCAAGGAGCCGGTAGTTCTAAGTCATGGTGAGGAGAAAACTTGATGGGGAGAACAGGAAAAATAGAAAGAAAGCGAGGAAGGAGGAAAATCACAGGTCCTCGCACCTGCTGCAACTTCGAATCCCCCACTGGCGTGCGAGGCAAGAGCACACCAGGCACTGGCAACCGAGCCAAGGCAACTGCTTGCCCTTCACGAGTTCCGGGCTGCGCACCACTTCCATCATTCAGGATAGATGCTGGACGAGAATAGGCAAGAGCCGCAGATTGTATTGCATCCAGCCACCAACCACCACAAATCTATTGCCCTCACAACTTGACACTCTTGACCAAGCCCGTCTTGATACCCGACAGCTCGCCCTGGTACCCTCCCGGGCCCTCGCCGCCCTTGTACACGGCCTTGACGCTCCGCAGCTTCTTCTGCCTCTCCTCGAACTTCATCCTCTTCTTGACGCGCGGGTTGCGCACCTCCTTCTTCCGGTGCGGCGTCAACCCCTTGTTCTTCTGGATCTGGTACGTGATCTGCCGCTTGCCGTTGGGCCCGACCTGCTCCGCCTCCACGACCCGCTCTCCCTTGCGGGCCTTGGCCAGCGCCTCGTACCGCGCCGCCTTGTCCGAGCGCTTCTTCTGCGCGCCGTGCGCCACCATGTCGTAGTACTCGTCCTCGTCGCCGCGCACCTGCTTGGCCACGGCATCGTCGCCATCGCTGTCATCGCCGCCGAGGTCGGCGCCGAACTTGCTGTCCTTCTTGCCGCGGCGTTCTGCCTCGGCATTCAGACGGAGTTGACGGTCACGCTGTGATGGAGTTAGCGGAGGAGTTCTGGTTTTGTAAAGGGAAGTTAAAGGGGTCGACTTACGAATCGTTCGCGGTATGGAAGATCCATGTCACCACCGGCGTCACGGCCAGCGCCAGCACGTTTGCTGGCCTTCTGGACGATCTGCGAGGTGTAGAATTTCAAGGTCTTCTTGCGGCGCGCCTTGTCAGCGGCTGTGCGGGCGTCGAGCGCATCCTCCTCGCCAAAGTCGGAGCGATTATCGTCATCGCCCGCATTACCTGAGGCAGCAGGCAGCGCGGCGGCGTTTCTGATGCTCTTGCCGCTCTTGAGCAGTGTCGACAAGTCTGCGAGCGACTGCTCAACGGCCTGGGCCTTCCTGGCTGCCTCTGCCGCCTTCTGCTTGTTCGCCTTGATCTCGGCCTTGGAGAGCTTTGTCGTTTTCCGCTTCGGCTGAGGCACGGTATCGACCATCTCGAGATCTTCCTCATCGGGTGGCGACAGCATGCCCATGTCGGACGCAGACTTGGCCGGCCTGAGATTCTTGGCCTTTGACCACGCCTCACGGCATTCCATCAGGGTTTCCATGACCTCGTGGTCTCTGAGCTCTGACGGATTGAGCGTCGCCGCGGACCCATCGCCGTCGCGCGAGGGAGACGTCAAGATGGAGAAGTAGCTCGCTAACGAGGCCACGTAGCACCCTAGGAGCCAGGACTTGATTACCTCAAGCGACTTAGCAGGTTTCCCTTCGGCCTCCTTCTGAAGTGTGGGCAGCAGAGGCTGCAGTTCCCTGAACTCGTCTACCAGGTAGTCGAACTCGGGGTACCGTGCCTGGAGCAGCTTGTACCTCTCCGCCGGCCCCATGTCCTCGGTGACCTCAACCTCTTTCAAGACCTCGGTCACAACGTCCTCCTCTTCTCCGGCTTGTTCTTTCGGCGCGAGCCATTCGCTCTCGTCAAAGGCAAAGTCGGCCTCTTGCATCTTGGCCAACTTCTTGGCCTGGAGACGTCGTGCTTCGGCCTCTTCTTCCTGCAATGCCTGTTAGAGTCTGACCACGGGCACAACGCAAGAACACCACTTACCAAGGCGTCAGCCTCTGTCTCGATGTTATCCGCATCGTAATATTCCTTCTTCGAAGACCCCCACCAGCCCTCGTCGCCCTCTTCCTCGCCGCCTTCCCCCTCCTCTTCCTCAGACACATATTCATCCCGCGCACCGGCCTTCTTGCCAGCCTTGCTCTTGGCCGGCGCCTCCTCCTCTTCTTCGCTCTCGTCCGATTCCTCCTCGCCGAGGATCTCCTCATCCGAGGCTTCTAGGAAAGCGTCCTCCTTCTCCTGTCGCTTGAGGCGCTTGGAGCGCGGTTGGTCGTCGTCGTCCAGATCGATGCGATCCTGGTTGGCCCAGTACTCGTCCTCGGAGTCGGCAACATCTTCGTACGTCTTGATGGTGAGGCGCGCGTCCTTGGCATCGACGTCGCGGGGCCCGCTGGGCTCGGCCTTGCGGGAGACCTTTCTCTTTTTGGCCATTTTGGAAGGAATGGAGGCTCTTGACTTTGAAGGGAGGTCGGAGGGAGGTAGCTACGTGAGCCAATTACTGTGCGCGGTCACGAATCCGGTACCGTGTCGGCGTCGGCGGAGTGTGGGGTTCGATCGGTGCTGAAGCGTGTTGCTGCGATCTCTATCTCGGGCAGAACTTTTTTTTTTCCATCGACCGCCCCAAGGACGACCGTTCTGGCGGGTCTGGATCCACCTCTCCCGTCCCTGACCCAGCTGTCTTGCAGGGCCCACTGCGCTGGACGCGGAGCGAGAAAGCCAATCAGACCCCTGTTCCCGACAACAGGGAGCTTTCTCGCCTGGAGCTCTCCTTTCTGTATTACTGATCTCACATCCTCGAAAGCCTCCTCGAACTTTCCCCCATGGATGTCCTGCAACAGCTCGGCATTCCACTGCCCATTGCCACCGGTGCTCTCAGCCTCATCTTAGCTATTATCGCAGGCATGGGCTTGTTTGGGAGAAAGAACCGCCTGCCCGTTGAGGGCCGGGTACGTGTTTCTTACTTCTTCTTATCTTCATGTGCATAGTTAGGAGCGTCGTATTTATTAACATCCACCCAGACGGTCCTCATCACCGGCGCCTCCGAGGGCATGGGCCGCAGCGCAGCCATGCAGCTCGCGGCCAAGGGTGCCAACGTCATCCTCGTTTCGCGCAACGTCGGCCGTCTCGAGGCCGCCCTCGCCGACGTCAAGGCCGCTGCCTCATCGCCCTCCACCCAGCGCTTCACCTACATCTCGGCCGACGTCTCGGAGCCCGACTACGCGGCTGCCGTCATCGCCGAGGCGATCGCCTGGAACGGTGGCCGCAGCCCGGACATCGTCTGGTGCGTCGCCGGCATGTCGACGCCGCTGCTCTGGACCGACGACGCCGCCCTCACCGCGGCCCGCCGCAACATGGACGTCAACTACTTCGGCTCGGCCGAGATGTCGCGCGCCATCCTGCGCGAGTGGCTCAGCCCCGAGAACAGCACGGGCCCCGGCTCGGAGCCCAAGCACCTCGTCTTCACGGCGTCGGTGCTCGCGCTGTTTGCCATCGTCGGCTACGGGCCCTACACGCCCTCCAAGTGGGCGCTGCGCGGGCTTGCCGACACGCTGGCCATGGAGGTCAACTTGTACCCGGACAACCCGGTCAAGGTGCACGTCGTGTACCCGGCGACCATCACGAGCCCCGGGCTGGAGCGCGAGAACCAGACCAAGCC
>OUNM010166025.1_pt1 | contig 47928 bp, 35 predicted proteins | sample 1769961 | NCBI WGS metagenome assembly OUNM01 (sample SAMEA3914820, study PRJEB12502) | metagenome | biome: forest; material: soil | place: USA | collected 2012-03-12 | depth 0.3 m
GCCATTTGGTAGTAGCAGTCCTCCCTGCTCTTTACCGCGTTCTTCTGGGCAAGAAAACGGTTGTCATGTAAGGTTAACAGATCTGCGACGTAAGGGTCGACGCTTTCATAGGTTTGGTCGGAATCCATGACCCGGGACGCTCCGTCGTTCTCCATGATTGCGATGCCGCTGGTGAGCGGGCGGTTGGTGAGGGAAATCGTTCCCATGTTTGGATCAAAAGTGAAGGATCCAATGCGGTTGAGCGGGACACGCGCGAGCTTGAGAATCAGGCGTGCGATGCCGCGGAACAGAGTCTGCCTCTTTACCGGGTCGAGTGGCGTGGAAAACCATGAATTGGCGAGCGGCTTCCCTTTGTCAATGAATTCAAGGAGCATATATCCTGCCGGGAAATCGTGGATCCACGGGTTCTCGACGTAGTACGATGGGATAGGCCAGCCGAACCAGGCGCAGAGGCGTCTTCGGAGCCATCTGGTCCATCTTTGGTACCATGGTATGAGACTCGCGTGGGTGAACTGTAACGCGTGTCAACCCCCTTCGTTCCGGCAACCCCCGGAGAAAAAGTGAATACAAATCCGGTATGGGGAAGAAATAAGCCCAGTCAACTCACATGGCGGCCATTCGGAAAGCCAAAGCCGTAAAGCCGCGGTATGGGTATGTCCGGGCAGTACTCCTGCATCCAGATATATGTGGCGACCTCGCATCGCATTTTCTCTTCGACCATCCCAGTCAGCCTGTGGGCCATCGGGACCCGCAGAAGAAGAAGCGGGCCGGCGGTGGTGCCGGTGGATGGGCCGTCGACACGGATTGGGACACATTTGTGGAAGCTCCCGGCGGGCCAATTCTTGGTTGGTTCCGCGACGCATCGCGCCGCTTGGATCCGGAGGTGGTGGGCAGCGAGGCTGGAAAGCCGGCCTTGTTCGCTCTGCCGCTGCAAGTCGGCCATGGCCGAGACGGCGCTGCGATGCCAGGCGATTCGCCGGATGATGTCCTCCTCGGATTCATGCGCGCCTGTGAAGCCGATGCGGTCGCCATTGTACAGTGGGAGGGTGATAGGCATGTCATCAGACTGGGTGGGAGTGGCCCCATTCGTGCCTATAACCTAAACCCAAGTGCCCTGTGACTCTGTGAGAAGCAGCCGGCGGAAAATATGGGCAGCTAGATTACAGCGTGATTAGTGCTCAAAAGCCGTCCAAGTCACATGACGGGCCCCCTGGAAATAGGTACACAGTCCGGGGCGATGGAAGACTGACTGCGAATCATCAAGAGGCAACGTCTGCAATGGATGGTACCTACTTGTAAGAAGGCCGGCGCTGTCTTCTCCGGGCATGGCATCCGCCGAGACGATCGTGCAGGAAAAGGCAGAGAGGGCGCACGATTAGCGTCCCACTTCCCTCCTGCCCCCCTGCCTCTCCGCAGCTTGACCCGCCCCGCCGTTGGGACCCTCTGGCGTGCGATTGGCGCCTTTATCCGGCAAAAGACCCCGCCCTGCTCCGGTTCCCCTGTTCCCTCTGCCCTGCATTCCAGGACCGAGCCTCGCAAGCCAGCCAACTGAAGGTGAGTCCTCCCTCTGGCCATCCGGGAGGAGCGAGCGCCTGCCTGTTGTACCGGGCACCCGACTCACCGTCTCTCAACTGCTGCAGAAGCTTTTCCCAGAGCACCCGTCGGCCATGATAGCGACACCAACATAGCGACCGGCTGGGACCCTGCGAATCCGACACGTGGGCCCTCCACCCGACCGAGCTGAACACCGCTGCGGTTCCGGCCACACTAGGCCGTGTTGAACGACAGGAGAGTCGAGACCGACACCAACCGCAAACGGCATTTGTTTGCGGCGGACGGTCGTTGACAACCTGAGTCCTGACCGCCCGGATCTCGTCCGCCGACCCCGCGACACCGATTCCGAGCGTCCCCAGCATCTGCCCGCCATCGAGCACCATCGAGCACACATGCACCCCCTTTCATAGCGACAGCCCCGGTTTCCCGAGTGCAGCTCATACCTCGGTCGCCATGGAGCCGGTTCCCGAAACAGAGAGGATGGAGGAGTTTCGACCCTCGCCCCTCCCGAGTTTGAGACTCCCATCTGCGGTTCCCGGCTCTCCCGAGTACGACTTCTTGCGGAAACCTCCCACCCTCCGCCGATCCACCGACCCGTCGCCGTCGTCTCCCATCTCGCCGTCGTGGATGCCGCCCGCTGCGTTCCCATACCGACCCCGCGCATCCTCGCCGCTGTCTAGCAATCACGTCAGGTCACGGTCGGCCGCCAGCTTGGCGCCACCCATGGCGCGCACCCAGTCCATGCCCGGCACGAATGCCACCGGCCACCTCCTATACTCGCCCCAGATCCGCCCGGAGAGCCCTACCGGGTCGCCCGGCCGGATCCGCATTCCACGAAAGCCGACAGACGAAGCCTTCCCCCCTTCCACGCCGACTCGAGTCTCCGTCCTCGATCACGAGCGGAAGCTGCCTGAGAGGAGCAGCTCGCCCAACATGGCCATGGGAATTACACAGAGCACCACAATGCCGAAGCTGCGGCGGCCATCTTCCCCGCTCTGCCAGGTTGTTCACCCCGCCCCGACCTCCGCTCCCGCAACCACGCCCTCTTCTGGAGTCACCAGCTCTCCGTCATACCGTCCATACGATTCCTTCTCCGGCGGCAGCTCCTACTCCACGGGATACCCGCCCTCTTCTGGCAGCAACGCCGGCTACTCCACGGGTTACCCACCCTCCTCCGGCAGCAGCTCCGGCTATCTCACAGGCTACCCGCCCTCCTCGGTGCCCTCGACCCCGACCTCGGCTCGATCCCGGAGCCCCAGCATCTCCAGCCTCGAGACCATTCCCGACTCCCCCGACGCCGAAGAGGCCGCCCTCGAGGCCGAGCGGATCGCTCAGCTCAAGGCAGCGGCAGATGCCGCCGAGGGCGGCGACGCCAAGGGGCGTGGCAGCCTGGACGTGCCCGCCCGCGGCCGCACGCTCAGCGGCTTTGGCTCGAGGGACAAACGAAAGCGGTGGAGTGTGTGTGGTGCCGAGAGGCGGCAGGATCTCGACTTGGAGACTATCTGGGAGGATTGATGCTTCGGTTGTTGGCACCCATCACATCGAGCACGGCATGGACAGAGATATCTCATCTTGTGCCAATGGTTGGACTGGGACGGGAAGCATGGGAACTATATTATTGACGGCAAATCTCGTCATGGTTGGCAGGCCCAGTGGCGTCTGGGTTCTTGTATTTCTTTTCCGTTTCGGCTCTTCGCTTCCTGTCTCTCTCTCCATTTCCCGCCCTCTTTCTTTCCTGTCTCGGGTTGTCTTTGCTCTTCTTCCTCCAGCATTATCGCAACGGGTCGTCAACATTGGCAGGCGTTCAGTGGGAGAATTGTCGTTCTGATACCCTTCTCCATCGGCATTCATCAGGCAACAATAAGGGCGGCGGCGGCGGCGGGTGCCGCACTGTATATCGTATCTGGGAATCTCGGGTCTGGGTTTGAGGGGCTCAACGAGTGTTTTTTTCTCTGGCCATTTACGGGACAGTAATTAATTGAGCGTCAACAGGGAGGTATATTTATATTTATGCTGGCTGGGTGCGGAATAGGAGTGATGTACGATTTGGCAGTTTGTTGGCAGATGAGTGATAGATGTCCGGAATTGCGTCAGGCAGGGCTTTCGGGGGGCATCATTGTCTTGCTATTCGGTCTTTTTTTTCAATTGTCCGGTAATCACAGACAGACGAAATAAACGACATAGAGCCCTTAATCAAACGGTATCCTCCTCAACTGCTCGCCCACCCCCCTTTTCTTCATCTCCTCCGCCGCCGCAAGACTGCTCGGCACCTTGATCCCGCAACAGTCACCCCACCCCGTCGGCTGGTGCACATGCCTGACTCCCTCCTTGTCATCAAACACCTCCACCTCACCGCCCTCGTCCTCCTCGTCCTCGCCCCCGGCCGCCGCGCCCTCCACAGGCTCGCTCATGCCCTCGGCCGCGGGGATCAACGCGCCAAACAGGAAATGCTGCATCACGGGAAGCTTGCCCAGCACCTCGTTGACAAACACGCGCCGCATCCCGCCCTCGATCTTGGCCCAGCTCTTGGCACTGCTGATGTCGTCCAGCATGGGACTGTGCCACCGCAGCCCTTTCACCGTCTTGGTGCTATTCACAAACGCCACCTGCCCGAGATACAAAAACTCGTCCCCAAACTCCTCGAGCGTCAGCTCCTGGTGGATCGCGCGCGGCGTGATGAAGGGGTGGTGCACCAGCTGGCTGGCGCCGAAGAGGAAGGGCAGGAACTGGTAGTCGTCGAGCCCCCACACGCCGTGCGAGCCGGCCGGCTCGAGGTAGTAGGTCAGCTGGACGCTGCGCATGACGACGAGGTAGCGGGCAAAGACGCGGAGCACGAGGGCGGGAAAGTCGGCGCGCGAGAGTAGACCCAGCTGGTGCAGGCCAAGCAGCCACATGAAGAAGTTGAGCTCGTGGCCCGAGCCGTAGTCGATGCGGCTGCGGTTGCCGAAGGACTGGGTTAAGTAGGCCGAGAGCTCGGCGGCGGCTGCGGTGGGCTTGGGGGTGGTGTCGTCGAGGAGGGTGGCGTGCCAGGCGTGCGAGCGCTGCTTGACCTTGTCGAGGAAGACGCGGAAGGTCTTGTTGCCGAAGCGGGAGCCGCCTTGGTCGTCCGGCGGGGACTCCCGGCAGAGGGTCTCGGTTTCGTCCAGGATGGCGAGGATGGATTTGACTCGCGGGGAGAGGTCGGCTTCCTTGACTGAGGAGATGGGCTTGTCGAGGACTGACTCGGAGAGGCCGAAGATGAAAGAGAGGATGAGGTTGTATGTGGGCGAGGATAGGAAGAGCTGGTGGTCCTTGGGGGAGAGGATCCTCCGAGTCGGGATGGTGAAGGTGAGGGTTGCCGGGTCCGGAGGGGGCGGGGCTTCCGGTGTCTCTGGGACGGGGACCGGGTTCGCCGGCTCGGCTCTCCTCCGCCGGGCCTCGAGTTTCGGGATGCGGTCCTTCAGGTTCGGTAGGCCCCGGCTTGGACCGGACAGCGGCGGTTGAGAGGTGGACGAGGGGTGGCTTGCCCCATCGGGGACGGTGGATGGCGTTGACGCCATGTTTCAGGGACCTTGCTTAGTGTTGGTCGATGGACTGAGATGGTTCGATTTTTTGTTGGAGGGGTTCAGTCCTCACACGATAGTTCAAAGTTTAAACTCCAAAGTTGGAGGTCTGGGGTTGAAAGAGGAAGAGGGGTCACCCTGCCGATGCATGCAGCAGCTGGATGGATCCCTGCAAGTGGCTGCTTGTTTGCCTGGGAGCCGCCTAAAATGCGGGGCCGGCCGCCTGGAGGTCAGCCCAGAAATCTCAACACCAGAATCCAGAATGCCCCACCTCCAAACCTCCATCGGTAAACCTCGACCAACTGCTGGAAGACGACTGCAAACCCTTCTGTGGATTTTCAGGGCAGTGATTTTACAATGACAGCAACAACAGCGCCAGAAGCTGTGTTGGGGGTGCTCCCGCGGTCAGACGGGTCGGTCAAATACACGCACGCCGGGTACACCGTGATCGCTTCCGTCAACGGCCCCATCGAGGCCCAGCGCAGAGACGAGCACCCCTATGAGGCACACGTCGATGTCATCGTACGACCAGCAGCAGGGGTTGGAGGTGAGAGCCCCCGCGCGACGCCGCATGTCAGACGGGCTTCTCACTAGTCGTCTGGCTATATAGGAACCCGAGAGCGTCACCTCGAGTCCATCCTGCAGTCCTCACTCTCCCAGATCATCCTCGTCAAGAACTTCCCCCGCTCCCTGATTCAGATTGTCCTCCAGGTGGAGGACTCACCAGAGAACGACTATGTGAACACCAAGCTGGTTCAGGCTAGCCTGGTGAGTGATAGCTTCTTCAACTCGGATGGAGTCGCTGTTGCTGACCTTTCTCGACAGAACTTTTCCATCATGCCGGCACTGGTGCAGACCGCTGTTCTGGCGCTTCTATCGGCGGGCGTGCCCATGAGGGCAACAGCAACCGCCACGGCTGTGGCAATAGCTCACCAGGACGGCGCCAAGAAGATCACTGTAGATCCCACTCCGAGGGACATCGACAACGCTCAGTCGGTGCATGTGCTGGCCTTCACCTCCCACGATGAGCTGCTTCTGGCAGAGAGCGAGGGCGACTTCACTGTCCAGGAGTGGGACGACATTTATGAAACCGCCAAGGGAATATGCTGCCACTCAGCACCGGCAAAAGAGGGAATGGAGATGGTGCTCGACGACGAGAATGTCGGCGGTCCGGATATGCGGCAGTTCCTTCGATCAGCAATGGCGTCCAAGGTGGCTGCAGATCTGCATTGGAAATGAAGCGGCAACTGACGACGGCATCGATTCTTTGCCCGCTCGGAGGATTAGACGCCGAGGGGGCCGATTGCTCAAGCTTGCCACACCCAAAAAGAGTGTGATGGGACAACTCCAACGCAGGTCTGGTCCAGTGTTCGCTCGCATCACGTTCGCGGAGACATCGAAACATACATGGCGACCATGAGTGTACCAGAGCAGGCGGGACGCCGCTCGGAATCGGGCCGCCTGGATACGCAACGACGAATCGGCGGCCCGCAGTTAGCGCGACATCGGGGCAGTTTGAGGCTGTCACCAACGATCAAAATACCAATGCTCCTTCAAGGGGCTTCACGGCCTTCCACCTTCCCCCCAGGAGATTCTATGCTATGATGGGAAGCAAAAGTGTCACCATCTCAAACGTTAGTGGGCCCGCCTACAAGGCCGTGTTTGGGGTTGCTCCATCAGCGGGCCGAGGCCATGTTTCATCTTGGCCTTGCTCCCTGTACCGCATCCAGGAGTTGTGACGGCGCCTTTTTCCACGCAGTCTGACAGTGCTTCTCAAAAGTCGAGGCTAAACCTCGCAGGTCTTCGGTCATGGGTTCTCGAAACCAGGCGCCTGCCGACGGCACCCTGGTCGTTCTGGGATGTGGGGGTAGAGGGTTCCAGAGTCGCGGCAGCGCAGCCTTGCATGTGGGGATCATCGAGGCGTCGCCGCCTCGCGGCTCATGTCTACACGTGTAGTGTTCCTTGTGTTACTGAGTCCCAAAGCTTCGATTCTTCGAAAGCGGCTGGAGCCCCTGCTTGATTCACACCAGGATTCCCGACAGGCGCATCATCTCTGCGGGGCCAGCAAATGCTGGAAGCACGGCCAGGTCCGCCATTGCGGCTATCCAATTCGTCACTGAAGTTTCCAGAGATTTGCGCCGCCGGCGGATCACAGTGGACCACTGGGGTCCTGATTATGCGGCGGCTGGGGGAGCCCCAGCGCGACGTTGCAGAATGATCCCCCGCTGCCAGCTGGAGTTGGCCCCAGCGGCAGATTTGCAGGGCTCCCGCCCGTGCTGCTCCGTGCTCCTGGGGTACGCCCCACGAATAACACCTGATGGATGCGACCTCCGACCGCTCGCCTCCAGACCCCAGCTTCGAGGAGGCAAGATGAGACTCGCATACCCGAACGCCAAGACCAACTCCCGTGAAAGGAGGCCAGACACGTTTGCTGCTGGCCCCCTATTACGTGTACACAGTAGGAGAGGCAGGCCGGCGAGCTACGACAGGAGGAGAAGCCCCCGAGTCGCGTCGTCTGGGTAGTTTCAACTCTACGGCCGTGTTTACCTACCTCGTCCAGTGTCAAGCCGCATGCAGGGCAGCAGAGCATCCCGCCCCCTCCATTACGCGCATGAGCCGGCACGTTGAGCCGGCAACAGTGGGACGCAGCTGAAGACGAACCAGCAGCGCTTCCATCGCACAACCTTGCTAGAGGCGTCCGCACCGCGATGATCTCTGACCGTACGTGCAGTATCTCACCGGCCTTGCATGGATGTGCCCCCCACAAGGGGATCGACCTGGGGTTCACTCAGGCGCCGAACGCCCATGGTGCCTCGAGGCGGATGAACCGCACGAGCAGAGTACCCCTGCGCGAGCTCCCTGCTGCCCCCGAGTTGAATATCCCCTGCCATCCAACACCCAGGACGCATCGTCACCGCCCATTTGATATTAAACCACCAGAAGGCGTCCCATGACGCTTTCAGGTTCTCAGTCCTCGCCTCGATGACTCGACCGTCCGACCTTCACCGTTTGCTTTTCCCTCTTCGGCTCTGAGAGCATAGCTGGAAGCAGAGCTCCGGTAGTTCTTTTAATTCATTACCTTTCGAGATCCTTCTGTTTACTTTGCATATTACTTTTTAATACTAGACGATACCTCAGCTCGCTCTCTCTTTCTTCTCCTCGTCATCCAATCGCCGCCCGAGTCGCTGTGACGATTCGCTTTCGCTTCTCGCGACATCCTCATTCTCAGTGCGTCCGTGAGCGGTCACATCTCGGCATTCTGGATTCGGCACCCCCTCTCTTGGCCAGAGACAGAAATAATTCGGAACCGGGCACGCGCAGACAATAATATCGTTAGCTCGCCAGGCTTGTCGACAGCCTCTCCCCTCACCACCACAACTTGACGAGTCCATCCACGTGAAGCACAAGCTGCACCTGGATCACAATCGTGCAGCACGGCAACGCCAATCGGGGCACTTACACGGCCAACGCCACACTCGCCAGCCCGCCGGAGACTGCAACAGCGGGTCCTGTTCCAGATTTGACCCACCAATCCGCCACCGACCAAGCAAAGGCCACTCCCGTTCCCCGCGGCATCAAGTCCCCCGAGACAGAATATCTGCTCCGTATTCTGTACTTCCCGTTGCTGTTGTACCTCGCGTATCACCGCGGAAAGGTACCTACCCAGTTTGCCGAAGGTTGCTAGGAAATTCACGGATTCCGAGGTGAGTAACTTGCGCCGTTTCCTTCGTCAGCGTTGTTGTCCTCGAAAGCCACGATTCGGCCGAAAAGGCCCCGGCCGGGGCTCGGCCTGCTTGCCGGGCCCTTCGAAGACACAGTGCCGCACGTTTCCATTGTTGCCTTTGTCGGACTTGTTCCGGAAAGACCATTCTTCGAGGGCAGGTCATGCTGACACATGCTGCTCGACAGTTGATTGTGTCTCGGTCGGATTGTCATTTCCGACACACACATCGAGGTGATAACTGTTAATACCGTTATTGCTCATTTTCGTGTCCATCGGCCACCAATTTATTCTTCGGGTCCCAGCATCGACAGCTGTGACGTCGAGGAAACGGCGCATCGGGTCTCGTCGTTGCATTTCCCCGTCGCCTTGCAGGCCTCAGGGGTTACACGAGGTTGAAAGCCGCTGCAGGCGCCGCTGCAGCCATCTGCAGCTCTGGGTCTCGGTGAGATCCGGCCCTGCGACCTGGTCTCGCCTCATCGGAGGATTCTCCATAGAGAGCCCTGACACCGAAGCAAGCCCGCTGTGACGACGCTGCAGCGCTCCGCGAGCGTCTCGAGTTCCAGGGGCCCTTACTGAGGTCAACGTCCACGTTAAACCCCAAACGGCTCGCCAGGATTTCCGCTGGGCGGGGCCGAAACTAGCCACCCCACCACTCGCACACCCGCAACCATGTCCGGCTCAATTCACCCAGCCCTGGGCCTGGGTCACCCCGCTGACCTCCCGCTCCCACTGCAGCAGGAGCGCTGTGACCCAGAGGGAGTTAATAAGCCCTCGCCCGCCAACTCCGGCCACACCCCGACTCCCAATGCCGCACTAGCACTCTTGCTATCGCCGCCGGACAACGGACAGCCGAGCTCCGCGTCACCCGCCGCGCACCCGGAGACTGCTCTTGCGACAGACACCCCCACGGCCACACTCCCGACGACAACATTTCGGAATGACGACCCAGTCGCCGAGTCGCCAGGCCTAGGCATCTCGGTTCCGTCGGTTCAGTCGGTATCGCCGGATTCCAAGCATCCCATCCACCCCGTCCACTCCGTATCCACCGGCGGTCTTCCTCCTGCTCCTGCTCCCGCGCCTGCTTCTGCCCGCGGCCACCACAGGAACGCACTCTCGGTCGAGTCTGTCCCGCGACAGACGATTATGAAAGCACTGGCCTCGGTAGCCCGCAACAACAAGCCACAGGCCCTCTCTCTCAGCGGCATGCTGTCCGCACACAGCGCCCCGAAGGGCGGGGACAACCGGCCCGCCTCGTCGTCCTCGCAGCAGCTCTGCGACGCCCTCAACGGTCTCGCCCAAGCCCAGAACTCCCGCCCCGGCGCCAACGCGACGCCGACGGCTGCCTTCCCCTCGCTGCAATCGCCCTGCTTCTACCACAACCGCTTCGACGACGCCGTCGACATCGACAAGGTGCTCGAGGAGATCAAGAATGACGAGTGGATGTCGCACTCCCGGCTGGTGCAGACGGCCACGGGTGTGCGGGAGGTGTCCAAGCAGCTCCAGCGGCGGCCCATCAAGCGCGCCGTCAAGAACGTCATGATCGTGACCAAGGCCCGCGACAACCAGCTGGTCGTGCTGACCCGCGAGCTCGCCCTGTGGCTGCTCAAGACCCCGCGCTACGGGTCGGACGTCGGCGTCAACGTCTATGTCGACGCCAAGCTGCGCCATGCGAAACGGTTCGACGCTCGGTCGATCACCGACCAGGACGCGCGATTCCACGACACGCTCAAGTACTGGACGCCCGACCTCTGCTGGAGCCAGCCGGAAAAGTTTGACCTGGTGCTGACCCTCGGCGGCGACGGCACCGTCCTCTTCACATCGTGGCTCTTCCAGCGCATCGTGCCTCCCGTCTTGTCCTTCAGCCTCGGCAGCCTCGGCTTCCTGACGAGCTTCGAGTTTGAGCGGTACAAGGACCACCTGAGCCGCGTCATGGGCGAGGACGGCATGCGGGTGAACCTCCGCATGCGCTTCACCTGCACCGTGTACCGCGACGGGCCCGCGGGCCACGAGATGGAGGAGGGCGAGCAGTTCGAGGTGCTCAACGAGCTCGTCATCGACCGCGGGCCGTCGCCCTACGTCTCCAACCTGGAGCTGTACGGCGACAACGAGCTGTTGACTGTCGTCCAGGCCGACGGCTGCATCTTTTCCACGCCAACTGGTAAGCTTTGCATTTATCCCCTTTCCAACAAAACGTACCGCGTATTAACCCCCACCCAGGATCCACAGCCTACTCCCTCTCGGCCGGCGGCTCCCTCGTCCACCCCGACATCCCCGCCATCCTCCTGACCCCCATCTGCCCGCACACGCTCTCCTTCCGGCCCATGGTCCTCTCCGACACGATGCTCCTGCGCGTGTCGGTCCCGCGCAACAGCCGCGCCACGGCCTACTGCGCCTTCGACGGGAAAGGCCGCATCGAGCTCAAGCAGGGCGACCACGTCACCATCACCGCGTCGCAGTACCCGTTCCCGACCGTCGTGCGCACCGATAACGAGTGGTTCGACAGCGTCAGCCGCACGCTGCGGTGGAACGTGCGCGCCGCGACGCAGAAGGCGTTTGACCAGGCGGACGGGAAGGACGGGTCCGTGGAGGGGAGCGAGGACGATGAGGGGTGGGATATCGATACTGACTCGGCTTGCTATGTCAGTGAGGAGAATAGTACCGCTGCGAGCCCGCTGAGGAGGCAGATGAGTATGCTGGGGCTGTAGACATCATCTGTCGCGGCTTTTCGTCCCGTGGAGTCGGGATCGTGTTTTCTTTTAGTGTCTGTTTTTGGACAAGTCGGGTTGGTTGGGCTGGCTTGAGTGGGTTGGGTTGGGTTGGGCACGGCGTGGCTTGTCGTGAAGCATTTAGGAGCGAGCGAGCGTGAGGTGTGTTGGGAAGAAGAAGGGAAGGCTGCGAGCTGCTTGGGTTGCCTTGCGTACAGTGCAGCAACCGGGATTCATCGTCATTTATCGACAGACGGCGCTGTGGGAGTTACGGGTGTTTTCATGATGGGATATGAAGAAGAAGGCGGGACAATTACCGACCGACACAGAGACGAAACATACTGCATTTTTCCAGCCTGCTTTTGACAACGAATCGAACTTCCATGTTATATCCCTTGCTTTGACCATCAGTTGATGAGTGCTTGATGTCATGAGAGAGGAGTCAAGGCAGTCTAAGCGCCCTCCAACACACCTTTAGCAGTTACCCCGCAATCACTATCACAGATCGACTGACCCATCAGATCCCTTCGGACGAGTCTGGGCTGCCTCAACAGGGAGTGTTCGGGATCATCCCTGAGACACTTGAGTCTGGGGCAGTGCTGGAGAGTTGCCACCTTCATCCATGAGTTCTCTCATCGACTGGTTCTGGTTGCTTGGGGTGGCTTCCACGTGCCTGTTCAAGTGCTCACATCACAAAGACAAGGCTGTGTGGTGTGGTGGGGTGAGCTGAAGTGGTCGTTTGAGCGGTTGCATTAGGTAAAGTGCGTGCATAGCATAAGGCACAGTCCCCCTCCGAGCAAACAAGGTTGACACTCCCTGGACACTCCCTTCTCGACTCCTTCTTGAATCCTGTACTGGACATACAGTCAAGCAACACTCATTGCTTAATAGATTATCGAACCTCGAACACGGCTAGACAACATGACAAAGCATCAACCACACAGCTCAAATCGCCATTCGCTATCAACCACTCAGAGTGTACACAAATACCCCTGACACTTGAACGTTAAACAACAGCACCGCTTCTCTCCCAATGATATGTCCGACAATATCGCCAACTGTATGAAGGGAACCCATATTCCCATCATGGGTATCCTTCAACAAGCACCCATTCTTTGTTCCACGTGTTCTCTCAAGGGGAGGGAGGGCCGAGCCAGCGCTTGGCTCGACCACCTCCGCCGACTCAAAGACACAGCGGACCTCCTCAGCCTTGCCCAAACCATACAGTAGTCCACAAACATTCCCACCAAAACGCTCACCGCCCCCAATTCCCACGACTCAGCGAAAGCAGCCCAGCAGCAGCATCCACATCCTTCTCCTTGGTAGGACTGACATCGCCGCCGCGCATGAAGCGCTGCACCTCGCCGTCGTCCTCGGCAGCGTTGCTGCTGTCGTCCTCGGCGTCTTCATAAATCTCCAATGTGGACGACTCGGGCTGCTGGCGAGCGGCCTTGCTCCGCGGGTAATGGTAGTGGGCGAGCGAGCTTGCCGGGGTGGTGCGGGCGCGGCCGGACAGGAGCGGCGTGCGACGCGGTGACTGCCCGAGCGTTGTCCGGCGCGGGTTCTTGCTTTTATCCGGTTTTGTCGATGACGACGACGGGGGACCGGAAGGGAGCAGCCGCCTGCCTGTTGAGGTCAGGGTGCTGGAGGAGAGGGCGCGGCGGAAGGAGCGGGCATTGCCGTCCTCGTCGGGGCTCCAGTTCTCCTTGTCTGAATCGTTGCCCGACACTGTGACGAGCGTGGTAGTGGTGCTGGTCTTGACTTTGTCCGAGGGAGGACCGAGGGTCCTGCTTTGGATGTTATGCCTTTGGGTGGGTGCCATGGTCCTCTCGATCCTCGCCATGCTGCTGAATGACCTGCTCAGCTTCGTCCTTTTGGCCGCACCCGGACGGTTCGCCGCGTTGCCCACTGGGGCACTCCGCTTCGCGCGGCTGCTCTGTTCGAGGGGGCTGCCGGTGGTCGCGCTCGTAGACCGGAGCAAGTTGATCATGGCCGTGGCCGAGCCGCTGTTCTCGAGATTGGCTTGCACGGTCAACGCATCCTCACGGTTTTTGGAAACGGCGATGTACTCCCAGGAATGGACGCTGTGGGCTCGGCCGAGGGTAAGAGGAGGAGGGAGTCCTTTGGCAAACTCGGAGAAGGGCGGCTGGCAAATGGACGAGCTGCGGCGGCGGTAGGATTCCGAGGGCCTCGGGTATCCTAGCCCTGGGAGTGCGTCCACAACTGGTGGCGGGAGTATGGGGCGCGGCGGCGAGGGAACGGCCTGGATGACCTCAGCCCTGCCTTCCAGAGACGTGGACAGGCGAAACCGAGACAGCGGCGAGCTTGGGCGCGGGATCAAAGGTGGCGGCTGGGCATCGGAGGTAAATGAGGGTGGACAAGTTGACGGCAAATGCTCAGATCTACACAGGTTGTGAGTGGCAAGCACATGTCAAGGGTCTCAGACGATACAAACCTGAACGAATCATCGTGCCCAAGAGTTGGAGGCAGGCCAGAGTAGCCGGCGGTGTTTCGTCGGTTAGACAGGTAGCCTGTTGGGCCGGAAAAGGACCGGGAAAGGATTGGACGGTGCTCCCCGGGCCTTTCAGCTGGTGCAGATGCCGCCGTCTCTTCCACGAGCGCAGCCCTCGTCCCTTGCCAGGTTATACGTCCCTCCGGCCTCACCGGCTCCTGGACGTTCCCGGATTCGACATCGGAGTGGTAGCTAGCAGGGTCCGAATCGATAGCGGAGTCGGTGGCCTGGCTCGGCTGGGAAACCCTTTCAACGGCCACGCGAGCATTGTCCAGTTCAAAAGGAGTGTTGAAGGGGAGAGGATCAGCCGAGACAATGCGGAAGCGACCCTGTGTGACTGCTTCTACGGCTTGGGGCGACCATGGACGCGATTTCCGGCGGTCGTTCTGCCGGCGGTTCTGGAACCAGATCTGGGCACGCGGTTAGCAGCCTCAACCGGCATTGGGACGCGTCTCGGAGTTGGGAAACAAGTCCCGTTTGCACCGGGGCCGAACTCACCTGGACCGCCTTCTCGTTGTGCATGGAGACGCGACTAAGGAGCTCGAGACGCGCTGCCTTGTCTGGTTTTGAGTTTTTGAGGTAGGCCTCCTCGAGGATGGCCTTGTCTTCTGCCCTGCAAGAGAAACCCGTCAGTGTCGAGGCCAATTGAGGCGGCGGGACAAGGTGAGAGAATAGACCTACTTGGTCCGGTTTCTCCTGCCCTTAGGATGGCGTTCCCCCTCCGCTGGTGAAGACGAGGAATCGAGGCTCGACTGTGGTGATGTCTCCATTGGCTGGGACGCTGCGGGGAGGGATTCGCGGGCAGGGCCGCCGGGCGTGACGGCCGGGCAAGGAGGCGAAGATGGGGAATATGGGACGTGTGACTCCATGGCGGTGGACGCGGTAGGCGGTGATTAAGGAAAGGCCTGGGTAATCGGTCGAGGAGGAGGACGGGGACGGGGACGGAGCAAGCACTACGCGTCTCCCATGCCTCGGTGGGACTCGTGGCAGAGGCGGGTTGCAGTAATTAACGAGGCGCGTGGAGGGACAATAACCTAATTGTCCGGCCTTGGGGCGGGAGAGAGGAGAAGGCTAGATAATAATGAGTGCAGCTGCCGGTGCCATGTGCAGACACATACACGCTGGTGACGCTGTTAGGTTGGGACTGTGGGAGAATCGAAGACAGCAGAAGAAGCGCTGCAGGAGCGGGGATTCGGGCAATTGTAGGTACGGGCTACGCGTTGCTGGATGCACCCGAAGAGGCAGGGTCACGGTGCAGCAGGAGCCCACAATCATTTGCAAGACCCACGTCGTGTGTCGCGACTGCCCGCGTCGGACCCGGCCAATCAGAGCTGCCCGAGCTGTCCGGATCAGGAAACCAAGTCAACACGGCGGCCGGGGAACAGGCGCTGCCGAACACCACTGCCCCGCTCCAATTAACGAAAACTGCAGATTGACGCGATCCATGTCCTCTTTCCGACTCCGAGCACTACCTCGAGTAAAGTGCATGTGCCCGGGTCACCGACCGAGACGCCCGAGAAGAAATGGTTCAAACCAAAGTCGCAAAGCTAAACAAGATTAAAACAAGAAAAAAACAGCAGAGGGTATCCGAATTCAAAAACACGCCGCATCCTTCCCATGAGTCCCATCAAATAATCCAACCCCATCAACCCCATCAAACTCACTCCTCCCCATGGTTACCCTCCTCCTGACTCAACCTCTCCAACCCCCCCGCAAACTCCCTCAACCGCTCCATCTTCTCCCTCGACCGTCCCTCCAACTCGCTCACCCTCGCCTGCAGCTCCGCGATCCGCCTGTCCTTCATCTTGCACCCCTCCCGCAACACATCCCTCGCGCGCTCCACGCCCCGCCCGCGCAGCGCATGCAGGTTCAGCGTCTCGCGCACCGCGCGCCGCACCGCCGCCGACACGGGCTCCGCCTGCAGCAGGCCGAGCACCGCCGCCGTGATCTCGGCGTCGTCTTCGTCGAGGTGGGAGTCGCCTGCTGGGACGAGCGCGTTGCGCGTGCGGGTCGGGGTCGGGGTGACGGGCGCGCCCTGCGCCCCCTTGAGGCGCTTGGAGTTTGGTTCGGAGGAGAAGGAGGAGGCCGCGAAGCTGGTTCGGGATTCTGGCGTGGGCAGGTTTCCGAGGCCCATGTGCATGTGGGTGTCTGCGTCGCGGCCGCGGCCGGCCGTCGGGGTGGTGGGGCTGCTGCTGCCCGGGTCGGTGACGCTGAGCTGAGTGCGCTGGGAGCGCTGGGACTGGTGGATGCGCTCCGTCTGGTCGGCCAGCTCGACCAGCTGCGTGGCGTCGTCTGAGTCGAGATCCCATTGGTCTGTCGTCCCGGCTCGGCGCTGTCTGGTGGCGCCGGCGTCGTCGTCGGCACGGGTGCGTTTCCGGTTCGCGGGCGTGGTGGTGGTGGACGGCGATCGGCCGAAGCGAGGCGTGTTCGCGGCCGTGTCGTCGCTGTCCCCCTCGTCCGAGCTCCAGGCGGTTGTGGGCACCGGGGGCGTGTCGCCGAAGATCCCGCCAAAGATCCTCTGTCTGCCTCTCGTAGCTGGCATGGAGAAGATGCTGCCCGCACGTGAAAAAGCCGGCCCGCTATCCACGGTCGATGGCGCCTCGGACCGTGGCGTCTCAGCACGAACATCTGCGAACATGCTAGGCCGCAGCGTGTTGACCGGCGTCGGAGTGGCGTTGGCTGCCGGGCTGTTTCTTGCGATTGGCGTGCTGGAGACCGACATGGACTCGCGCGCCTTCTTCTCGAGGACCTGGGCTTCGTCGTCAAAGAGGAAGAAGGCACACTGCTTTTCGTGGCGCGGCTTCGGGCATCGGTAGAACCATCGGTCCTTGTTTGCGCCCTCTTTGTTCACCTTCCAGTATTTTGCCTCGAGTGGGGGGTCGCAGGCACCTATCAAGGGTTAGTGAAAGTCCAGTAAGTGATGGAAAGATACATCTGAGAGATCATGGTAAGAAGACGTACAGTACCAGGTCCCGTTTTCGAATTTCCCTAGCGACATTGGAAATTTGGCTGAGAGGTACTTCGAACGCTGATTTGTTTATCTCAATTCAGGGGTCAATTTAGCCCTATATATAGTTGATCTCGATTTTCGAGTCCGGTTGGTGAAAGAGTGTCGTTGGTTGATGACGGGCGGCGATGAGTTCGATGATGTGGGAAGAAGGTGGCTGGGGTCGTCACACATGGTGGGGCGGGGCACAGCTGATGCGACGAGGCTGGCGAGAATGGCGGACGGGCTGACAGGGACCCCGGATTGGGAATCTAGGATGGTTAGAACGGCTGCAGGAACCCGCGCAAGCGCCAGGATTCATCAACCAACCCCAGCGATTCAGGTTCTAGTTTTCAAGGCTGAGTTGACAATGGAGCTACAAGAAGGTTCGACACGAGCTGACAAAAACTGAGTTTACATTCGAGGACAAGCTACCTAGCGTTTTACAAAGACACGTTTTCAAGAACACAGTTAACCCTCAGTCAAGAAACCAGCATATAACTACAAGCAACCAGAGCAGCAACAAGATACGTATTATACAGAAGAAAGAGAATGCTGAGCCGAAAAGGAAGAACAGGGTATAAAGATGCCCTGACTATGGTATCGTATGGGCAGGGTATCCGCAACCGACCGAACAACCAGACGTCCAAGAAACGCGCCTGGCCCAACGAGAAGGAGTAAAAACAAACAAAGAACAGAAACCCCAAACAACATGCCAACTCAAATCTCATAAAAGTAATCCTCATCCAAGCCCTCCCGACTAGGCACAACCCCCACCCCGCTCCCCCTTCCAACAGGCGCCGAGTACATCTGCTCGAGCCGGACATTCAGCAGGCGGATCTTGAGCCCGTACTCGCTGACCAGCGTGACCAGCTTGTTCGTCTCGGCCGTGATGGGCGCCTGGCTCAGCAGCATGAGCAGGCCGTCCAGCCACTCGGACGCCAGGCTGTGGTTGAGTGGGTACAGCGTCAGCACGGGCTGCTCCTTGGGCTCGGCGCTGCCCGCGCTGCCCGGCGTGCCCGTGTTGATGCTCGTGTCCGGGGTGATCGGGGTCGCGGTTGGGTTGGCGGCCATGTCGTCGGCGAAGGAGTAGATTGTAATTTTGGTGGTGGGCTTGGTGAGCGCTGCGCCGTTGTGGCGGAGGGTGGGCGTGCTCGAGTTGGGGCTTTGGTCGGTGGCGCCTGGCTCGGCGGCGGCGGCTTCTGCCTCGGGGTTTGTCGAGACGTTGGAGACGACCGAGCTGATGGTGCCGAGGTCAATCTTTTCCGTCAGAGTGTCCAGCCCGGGTTCGTAGGGCAGCTTTTCGGGAAAGTCGGCGTAGTGGAGGTAGCGGCGGTTGTGGGAGAGCTTGGCGTACCGCCAGGGCTGGTATAGGCGGCGCTTGGTGTAGCTCTCCTGCCGGGTGTGCGGCATCGGCTTGGTGAACCAGCTGCCCTGCAGCAGGCAGCGAATGCGCTGCTCCTTGACGAATTGCAGGGCCTCGTGTTTCAGTTCGTCGCGGACCTGGAAGAGGTGCGGTCCCCACTGGTCTTCAAAGGACAGTTCCAAAAGCTCCATCTGCAGCTCCCGCAGCCGCGCCGCATCGTAGTCTTGCAGGTCGTCCTCCACCTCGAGCACATCCTTTGTCCTGCCGGCCTGTCCCACCACCTGCTCCACGAGCACACGCACCAGCTCGGCCACTTTGTCAAAGTCGTCGCGCTCGGCTCCGGTAGACTTCCAAAGCCGGAAGAAGGCATGCAGGCCGGCGGTGTGCAGCCGGGACCACTGCAGTAACAGGGGCCGGAACAGCTTGTCGTGGCTCTTAGCGTCGTTCAAGTCCCGGTAGCCCCTAGCATCCTCCAGGTCCGACTTGTCCACCTCGAAATGATCGTAGAGGATCATAGTGACGGCCAAGCTCGCCCTGGCAACCGGGCACCGCTCATTCAGCGGCCTCGTCGAGTGCTCCAGCAGCAGCTTTTGAAACCCATCCTCGTTCTTCCTCACGTAGTCGGTGAGGTCCATCATGCCGAGGAACCCGGCCGTCTCAAACTCCAGCGAAGGCGACTCGGTCTCAAAACCTAGCCGCCGCCATTTCTCGGGGTTATGCCGCCTACTGCCCTTTTTCGCCGCATCATTATTTTCTTCTCCGGCTGCCCCAAGACCATTCACGTGCCTCCTGTCGGGAGCGCTCGCGAGATGCAGCCCTTTCAGCGCTCTCCTATGCTCGGGCCTCTCCAGATCGACCCTCACTTCCCTCCACTTTCTCAGCAGCACCTTCGTCAGCGACTGGAACTCCAGCAGCGGGTGCGCCAGATCCTGCAGGGCCGAGCTCTGCAGCAGGTTGAACACGGCGCGGATCAGGCCAAGATCCTGCAGGCGCTTGATGAACTTGCTCCACTCCTCGCCGGGGGCCATCCCCGACGACGAGCCCTTGGCTTGCGCTCCCGCACCACCGGCGCCGGCGCCGTCGCTCGACACGACGTCCCGAATCAGGGCGTTGATCAGCATCAAGGCGTTGGCGCACAGCGCGTGGTCGGCGCTCTGCAGCTGCGCAATGACAAACTCGAAAAACTCCGGGTAGACGGCCACGGCGGGCTTGAGGGCGCGGAAGCCGAATGCGCCCGGGGTGCGCACGGCGGTCGGGGTCCGCGGCGAGAGCCCCGCGCTGGCGCCGCCGGACGAGGATTGCGACCTGCCGACGAGGGCCACCAGGATGGACATGGCGCCGCGCAGGATGTTGACCAGCTTGTTGGTTACGATCAGCTCGACGATGCGCTCCACCAGGTCGCCCGCGGCGGGCCCCTCGAAGATGTCCCAGCCCATGTCGACCTCGAGCAGGCGGGTCAGGCTCTGCAGCGAGTAGGCCAGCGTGTTTCCGCCGGCGGTCATGATCAGGCGGCGGAGGATGACCAGGCCGCCGGACGAGATGAAGACGTCGGCGAAGGCTGGGTCGTTGATGGACGACTGCAGCTTGAAGACGGCCATCTTGCGAGCGGCATCCTCGTCGGAGGCGAGGCGCGAGAGGAGCGCCGGGATGTCGGCTTGATCCATCTCGGCGACTTTCTCTGTTGTTTTTCTGCGTTTGCGGTTTCGGTCTCGAGGCTCGATCGGGGCCTCGTGGAGGGGAACGAAGAGAGAGGGGGGGTTTTGTCGGCTTGTCTTGGACGACGTGAGGGCGCTAGGCCCGAGCGGCGTCAGCTGCGTGCAGCAAGTCGGATTGGGTGCTCGGCCGGTCGGAGTGGTCGTCGGTGTGAAGCGAAGTCGAGGATTTCGCGATCCATGTGGTGGTTTGGTTCGCGACTGGATTCGGCTTCAGGACGTGCGAAGTCGAAATCAAGCAGGCCACTGCAGCGCTTGGCGAGTCCAGGGGTCTCGGGGGATTTCCAGGGGATCGCGCCGCATCTGGACCCTACCAGTTACGGTAGGTATGTACCTAGGTTGGCCGGCCTGTCCGCCGCTAGCCCTCAGGGGCCTTCAGGTCCCTGCCGCAGTTCATTGGCCAATTTGTGTTGACTTGCGACTTCAGGGATCAACCAGGCCCCGCCAGGAACCTTTAATTGTCTGTGGGGTTCTCGACTTCGTCTGAGATCTCGATGTCCCCTTTATAGGACTAAAGACATCTCAGACCCGTTCGGATGAACTCTACAATAACACAAGACCGGGTTCGAACGGCAGTACCAGAGTCATCTTCAAAAGATCACACGCAAGAATGCTGCAGTTCATGCCCTGGCCCTAGGGTCCTTCGCCTTCATGGAGCACGTACCCAAGGAAACACTGACAAGAGTCCAGATGCTTAGATAGTCATTATGGTATTTTATCCTGATATCCTTTCCAATGTCACTGCCTACCTCCTCTTCCGCTCCTCCTCCCTCTCCCTCTTCCCCCTCCCCTGCAGCAGATACTCCCCCCCTACCACGGCCCTCCACACGCCATACACCCCCCTCAACGGCCACACCATCCACACCATGGCCACCGCCCACGCCACCCACGACGCCCTCACCCTCGCCTCCTCGGCCTCCACATCCACCCTTACCTTGTCAAACACACTCGGCAGGTACCCGGCCCCGTACCGCTCCCGCAGCGCGTCGTACGCGGACCGATCATACTGCGCCCAGAACTCGGCCTCGCTGTAGTAGGCGTGCGCGTACAGCCACTTCTTGCCGCCGTGCGCGTGCACCGCGCGCTCGAGCGCCCGGTTCTGCGCGACGCAGTGCCGGCGGTCGGTCAGCGAGACGGGGCCCCACACGCCAAAATTCAGAAGCGTCTCCGGGGTGTTGGGACTCGCGGGGTGGCCGAACTCGGCGTGCAGCCCGTGGCGGGAGTCCGGGGCGTCGCGGCGCACGCGCAGCGGGCAGAGCCAGAGCGGGTACAGCGGGAGGTGCTGGTCGAGCCAGGTTGTGAAGCGGGCCGCGTTGTCGTAGGGGATTCCGACGTCCTGGACGACGTAGAAGTCGGAGAGGCCCGACTGGTGCAGGGCGCGGTACATGACGCGCGTGTGCATGAAGGGGTTGAGCAGGAAGCGCGTGACACGGTTGAAGGGCGTGAGGAAGTAGCGGAAGGCGTAGCGCGCCGTCCAGAAGCCGCCGCGGTCGTAACGGAAGAGGTAGTCGACCAGGGGGATGTGGTCAGTTGCTGTTTGGGAGGGGGGCAACCCCTGGAGGCGCTTTTGGATGCGCTGCGCGTGGACCGAGAACCACGGGTCGCGGGCGCGGAGGAATTGTTGCGGAGTGGCGCCTTGCGGGAGGGTGTCGACTAGCCGGCCGGTGCAGATGACGGTGGAGTGGAGGGAGAAGGTGATGGCGTCGACGAAGTCGTTGGGGGTGCCGTCGGCCGTTTCGGCTTGGAGGATGGAGACGGCCTCCTCAAAGTCCTTAACATGGCGGTACGTCAACTCGACGTAGCGTTTAGCGTCCTTGAGTTGGACTTCAAGCAGCGTGACAACCCCCAGGGTGCCAAAAGCCGAAGCGGCGCCCCAGAATAAGTCGGATTTCTCCGACTTGGAGGCTCGGGCGACCTCACCGTTGGGTAGGACGATCTCGATCCAGTTGATAGTGGCCTCAAACGCGCCGTAGCGGAACGAGCTGCTCTCGCCAGATGTCCCCGAGAAGCCACCGCCAACAGTGATGCCCGGGAACTCCATGACAACCAGGGGCACCAGGCCGTGCTCGAGCGTTGCGTCCACCAAGGCGTCCATGGGCACGTTCGGCTCAACCAGGGCCGTCTTCTTCGCCGTGTCCACCTCGAGGACGCGGTTCATGGCGCTGGTGTCAACTGTGTTGTCTTGCCGCCGCTGAGAGCGCCGCGTGCTGTTCGTCGAGCCATGGTAAACGCGGAAGGGCGTCTTGGTTTCATGAAATTGCCGGATCCGTGAGGCTACCGCAGCTGTGGCAGCGTCGTGGTTATCCATAGACGGCGAGTAAGGCTGTAAGAAGTCCGCTATGAATACACAATGCACTGATGTGGATTCATGGGTGACGATAGATACTGTACATAGTTGCAGTACATATGTTGTGACCGATAAGGCTCGGGCTACGGCACGCTCGGGGCGCAGCACCGTAGGGTTGATTGGCGGTTGGTGGAGAGAACCGGGATCAGGCTCTCATCCCTTGTTTAACCCGTCGATCAGGTTAAGGGTCCACCGGTTAGTCAAGAATGTCCTTAGAATGCTTGTGGCAGACAGTAAGTTGGTTGGATGATTAGGTTGTAAAAGGTCAGCTCAGCTGCCTTGGACACATCCGTGGGCGCACAATAGAACAATCACGACAAGACTGCAGACCTCGACTCAAGCCAGGTAGGGATAATGTGACTAACACTCAAATATATTGGATCGTCACCTCCTCTCAAGACAACTGGTGCCCAAGATCATCGATGTAAACCAAGACAAGAACCCGGAAACCAGCGACATACCAACCCAATCTGCCATCTCCGGTTTTTGCACCCAGTTGCCCAATCCATCCATCCATAGAACCAGCCTCACCCGCCCGAGAGACCGGAACATTTGGAGATCCCACCCATAATTACCCCCAAAAAGGTATCAAACGCTAGACGGGAAAAGACCGTGAGATATTAGATGAGATCAAAACGAAATAGTTCATCACCCCTTTCCCTCTTCCTCCTCCTACCTGACTTCCACAACCCCCCACGACTACCACCCCCGACTAAGACGGCGTCGCCTCCCGACCCGGCACCTTCAACTCCTTCTTGCCCAAGAAGGAGCGCCTAACCGACTTGGTCGACCTAGGGCTGTCGGGCGTCAACTTGCCGTCATCGCTGGAGGGCGCAAACGAGCTCTTGATCACCACGCTACCGCTCCCAATCGACAGCGGCTTCTCGGCGCCCGAGTTGGAGTCGTCCACAAAGTAGAGCGTCTCGCCCAGCTGCTCGTCGTGGCCAAAGGTGTGGTGCTCCTTGGCCTCGATCTTGAACTGCGCGTCAGGCGTGCACTGGATGCGGAACGTCTCGTCGAACTGGACCTGTCCCGTGTGCGACTTGTGGTGCTTGGTCTTGCCCACGGGTTTGGTCTTGCCGCTGTGCAGCTGCGTGATGGTGACATAGACGTCCGACGACGGCGGGAAGCCCGAACTCGAGACGATAGTGAAGGACGCCGTGCCCGACGAGGCACCGGGGATGATGGCGCTGTGGATCGACGAGGCGCCGACGCTCTTGGTCCGGGTGTGGGCAGAGGGGCCGTTCGCGAGAGAGGGGCCCCCGTTTGTGTCGAGCCTGGCTTCCGCCGGGGCTTCGGTGGTGATCCGAGGCACGTCCATTGAGCCGGCCCGGGACGAGTCGTCGCTTGAGTCATCCTTCTTTCCGCGAAGACCGCGCATGAGGAAGGAGGCGCCCTTGCCGACGCCGTGGCCGACTGCGCCGACTCCCTTTAGAGGAACACCGGCGACGCCCGTCACGATCCTGCCCGGCACGGCGAAGGTGCCGGCCAAGGTCGATGTGCCCTGTCTCGTGCGCGTAACGTAATCCGGCGTGAAGAGCATGCGGAGACGGAGCACGCCCGACTTCCCGTCAAGAGTGTACTTCAGCTCCTGGCCCCTGAACGGGTCGAGCTGCTCCAGGTTGATGTCGGTACAGCCCAGAAGATCAGGCTTGTCGGCAAAATCCCAGTCCCACACTGTAGCCTTGAACCTGGCGCCAGTCCTGGAGGCCACGGGAACGTTGAAGAATTCGTTCCACGCCGGGTGGAGCGTCTTCTTCTGCACCTTGGTCTTGAAAACCTCGACGCCATTGAGCTCGAACTTGACGTACGGATCACTCTTGCCGTTGGAATCAGCAGCGGGAAGGTCTTGGGCATCCAGAACGTCGACTCGGAGGTTGCCCATGTTGTTGATGCTCTCGCTCGGGTCGAGCCGCATCTTGACCGGGACATACTTCAGGCTGACTTTGATCGAGTAAACCTGACCGTCGTCATCCTTCATCTTGAGCGTCGTCGGATTGTTCTGCCCTCGGTTAGCTTGTGCCGTGCCATCAAACTTCACAGAAGTTTGCTTACCAGACACTGCTTGAGAGTATCAAGCGTGTTGCCCGACAAGCGGGCCAACGTCTGCTTCCCACTTTCTCCCTGCTTCTCGGACCTCTCTGCGACCTTGATGGTCAACTTGGAGAACTCCAGCTCGCGAATGAAGCAGTCGCCGATCTCGTCAAACTTGTGATGCCGTGTCCTGGCCGTCGAAGAAACATAGGACGGGAAAGCCATATCGTCGACGAATACCTCGATATGGCTCTGGCTCTTGGGCAGATCTGCCTCCATGAGTCGGAAAATAATGAGGCCGGACTCGTGTTTCAGCAGCTCTTCGGGCGTGAGATACACCTTGGGTGCTTCCCTGTCTTCGCGCGACCTCCTGGGAGACACGGTCAAAGAGGGACTGGTTGGTGTCCTTGGTGTGCTGGGCACGTTTCCGTTGATAGACCTCACGTCCAGGGATTTTCTCGAGGCTGACTCGGCCACTGGGGGAGTACTCCTCAATGACGCCTTGTCCTTGTCGCTCTTGGCTTCTTGCTTATCCTGCTCCTCGGCCTCCTTCCTCAGCTTCTCCTTCTCCTCGAGCTCTTTCTTCTCCTTCTCCTCCTCTTCCTCGGGATCCGCGATGTTCAGCGTGGGGTAGAAGGCCACTGAATAGGTGAGGACACCCTTGGGGGTGCCCTTGCCGTGCATGCGCAGGCCGTCTTGTTTCTCCTCCTTCTTGTCGTGGACAAGCCACTCGCCACTCTCATCTTGCGCCATGTAGTCGCCGGAATAGATTTCCGTGAGACCAAGGCTGCGGTCCTTGCCCACATTCTCGGCGTCCATGACCTCCAGGTGAAGGCGCTCCTTGGGAGAGTGCAGGGGCACGTAAAGAACCTCGTCCCAGTCGGGATCAAGGTTGTTCTTGAAGGTGACGGTCCGTGCTCGCTCAATGCCTGACATGACGACCCGCGCGTACGGATCAGACTTGCCCAGGGCCTCCACGTTCCGCAGCTTCCTGGCGTACTTGAAGTGAAGCCGCAAGACACCAACGGGGGTCACATAACCTCCAGTGCCGGCAGCAATGCCCGCGATGGCCACAGGCCGCCACTGGGCCATCATCTTGACACGGCCAGTCTTTGCTCCGGAGAGGTTATACCAATCTTGTCCCTTGGCCATGAGTTCCAGCATATCGTCCAGCTTGATCTGATATGTTCCAATGACCTGGTCTCCGGCAATGTCACGGTCGTCCTTGATGGCGACTCCGAGCTTGGCGTTCTTCCTGTCCGTTATCAGAATCTCCTTAGACCCGTTGTCCCAGATCGGGTTGTTGGTCCGCTTGAGCTTCTTGGATGCGTGGACTTCCTTGCCGTTCAACAGAAGCATGGCGTAGGGGTTGAGAAGGCCAACCATGCTCTTTGAGCCGTCGAGCTCCTTGGCCTGCTCAACGGTAAACCGCAAAATGCCCTGGTTGGATTCCGGCGCCGGCTCCACGCTTCCGTCCTCGAGCTTCTTCGACTGCAGCACCGGGAAGAAACGAATATCGCAGAACAGCATGCCTCGCGCCTTTCCGTCGTGGTTGAGCTCAAGTCTCTCGTTCTCGTGTTCGTAAACCTCCTCAACGCTCTCCAAAGGAAAGGAGGCGGAGCCAAGCTTCTTGTCCTTCCTGATATCGTTGAAGTCATAGACGTCAAGGTCGAGGGAATCGTTGAAGGAGGTGATGATGATATAGTGCGTCTCGTTCCAGTGCGGGTTGGCATTCTCATGGACCGTCTTGGTTCGCGCAAGTGTTTGCCTCCTGTTCAGGGAAACTGTAGCGTAGGGATCGGGTGTGCCCGAGAACTTGTCGGTGTTTTTCAGGCCCTGGGCGCCATGCAGGGTGATGGCAACGACACCAATGGCCTGGTCGACAGGAGTGCCAGAGAGCATCTTGGCAACCTCGATCGGGAAGACGTTGGGCGCATACATCATCGGGGCCAGAGTGCCGTGGATCTGCTCCATGATGAAGCTCTCAAGGCCGGGAATGAAATTGATATCGAAGCCGAACGTCTCGCCGCCAAGCGGCTTGCAGACGTAGTCAATGGTGGGCCTTTCCAAGAACGACATCTCGACCCTCTCGACGTGCGGGAACGGCATCTGGAGCTTGATCTTGAGACGCATCAAGCCGGAAAAGGCCATGTCCTCGACAATCACATCCAGGCCCTTGCTTACCATGGCCTTGCCAATTCTGATCTCGAGAATGACCTTGGGGTTGATCTTGTTCTTCAGTTGGCGAGCCGTCATGTCAGCCGTGTCGTTCGGGCTGAAGCTGAACAGCCAGTCCATGATGACCACGTCGTCCTCGGCCCTGGGGTACGTCTTGACGTGCTCCATACGCGGCGGCTTCGAGCCCAGGGTGAACGTCTTGAGCTTCAGGCTGTCCAAGAATGCCGGGGTGGCGCCGCTCAGGACCTGATCGACCGAGTTGATGACGGTCTGGGCGAGCACCGGCTGGTAGATGGGCCAGAACTTGACCAAGAAGGAGTTGATCCACTCGACCGACTCGTTGTCCGTCTCCAGCTTCTTGAGGGCCATCTCGCGCGTGATGTCGTCGCGGAAGTTGCGGCGCACGCGGCGGATCGAGGTGCGGTAGTAGGTCGAGCAGATGGCCATGACGATGAAGACCCACGCGAGGCCTCCGCCGAGAACGGCTACTAGCCATGAGGCAAGGCAGGCAAAGGCAATAACGGCGGCGTTGTGGTACCAGTCTGTGTGACACGGCTGTTAGCCTCCACGCTACCAGCTCCCGAGCAAAACGCGGCAGAGGGGGCTGTACCTCCAAAGAACTGCTCTGACAACTGTGATTCTACCCAAGTTGCATGGTCCAGCATGCTGTCGCCCTCGTGTTCGGGATCGGAAGGCCAGCCAAACCTGGGTTCCCAGCCGGTCTTGCTCCAGTCAGGCTTGTCGGGGTCGACCGCCTGGCCGTTGGCGAGTGGCTTCCCATCTTCGCCCTTGCGAATTTCGATTGCGCCGGCTTTTGTAGGCGAGGGGAGGTCGACATCGGCCTTGGTGCCGTCGTCGATATCGGATACGAGAGCTACGCCTTTGGGTCGTCGGTGGAAGCCTTCGGGCATTTCCTGGACCCGAGTCAGAACCTGCCAGCAAGGAACAAATGGCTCGCCGAGGGAGCACGGCAACATACCGCTCTGGCCTGGGCCTTCTTCTCTTCCGGGCTGTCATCAGGGTTGAAGCTGAATACTGACACGCCGGCTTCTTTGGTGGACTCGACAATCTGACGCTGAGCGTCCTCGGCATCGACCTTGCTGTTTGGGTCGCGGGCGGCTTCGATGGCGCCCTGCTGCTTGAGCTCTTCGGCGGCCTGCGCTGTCGACATGGTGGGCCGCAATTGACGCTGCATCTGCAGCGGTGCTTCTTGTGCGTCTCAATTGGTTCAATAGAAATACTGGAGCACTCGTTGCAGGTCCGTTGGCAATGCCAATTAGTCGTGGGCGTTGGTCGCGCCACAACGGAACTGGCCTGGATGCGGCACACACAAAGGCGTTGGCACCAGAATTGGGAAACGACGCAAACGGGATTCCGAGGGAACGGCGAGCAGCTGGAGCACCGCGGCCGGGTCCACAAACCACGGGGAAATTGTGGTAAGGGGAGGGATGTGAGGAGCAAGAGAGGAGGAGCAGAGATGGGCAGATGAACAGACGAGCACAGCGATCTGCCCTCACCTCAGAACCTTGGAAGTCTGCCGTGGAGGGCCGGGCCTTGGCGTGCGTGGACTTATCTCCAAATCCAGGTCCAGCTGAGCTCCCGTGGAGACCTTGGCGCTAGTTACGTCAGAAGAGGCGACCCGCCGCAGCTGCACGCACTCAAAGAGACGAGCCAATGTCGGCTAAGCCCCAAAGCGAGCCTTCGATCGAGACGCTGCGGCCTTTTCGGCGGCTCGTCGAAGTGGCTGGTAACGTTGTTAACTGACCCTCATGCTGTCCTGTTGTAAATAGTCGCGAATCACGCCTTTCCGTGCCAGCTGAAAGCGAGCGAGCATGCGGAACCCCCCATGGTCCATGGATCGAACCCCAAGGACAGCTGGCGTCACCTCCCCAAGACATTTGGTGGGGCGCCGAGTCTGGCTCTGGCGGTGCCGGTCTCCGATTCGGACAGGCCGTGCTGCGTTCTGCAGCTTGTGCAGCGTGCTCACGAGCGGGGAGCAATAGCTGCTTCGTCTCCTCCGGCGCACTGCAGATCTTGAAGCGCCCCCGCGCATTCTTGTGTAGCCAATCTGTCCTCCATGCCGTGGCACGGAATGCTGGCCTGCAAAGGATAGAAGTACAAATCTCCAACACCGTCCTGGTCCGTCCATCGTGTCTGATTTTTTGATTGAAGTGGGACGCCGAACCCTTGGTGGAGAATCCCTGCCGAAGATCCCCGGCCGGAGGGCCCGAAGCTGTTTTTGCGTCACACTTTGTCTGCAACTGAGGCCCGTTCTGTCCCAGACATCGACGAACGGTCAAAGGTGCCACCAGCCGAGGTGGAGAGGTTCTGGCCAACGCGAGCGCTGGGTAAGGGTATCCTTCGCCGTCCATGGCTGGGTGGGAGACCCCTTCGGCGACTGACTCGCCGAATGCCAGTCGCAATTTGGCCGGGGGATGTGGAGGCTGTCGATAGACCCCTGCAAAGTCCGATCGATGCGACCCCAGAAGACCGGGGCTGGGACATTCGTTCCGCCTGTCTGTCGGGAGGGGAGGGCGGGAAGCGGATGTTTCCTGTCGAGCTTTCGCGACAACACTGCTTACTGTGTGCGTGCTAGCAGCACATAGTAACGATATTCGGCTGACCATCGTTGTGATAGGCCGATGTTGGCGCTATTTCCTCCTGCGTTGCATGGCAGCAGCAGACAGCAAAGCGTGTCTGACAACTGGCAAGCCGGAGCTCGGATCCGAACACCAATGGAAGCAACTTCAAGAACTTGAGACTGGGAGGCCGTGCTCCATATCAAGGTAGGTAACCCCAACCCTGACGTTGGCGTTTCTCCCACCAAGTCAACAGCACCGAGACATTGTGAGGCAGGCGTGGCAGTGATGAAACCTCCATCGAGACACTTTGGTTCTGGGACGAGGTCGGATCTTGCGTTTCAGTGGATGTGGGGCGCCGTCGATAGCGAGCCCAATGTCCATGGCACTGGGATTTGTTGGACCGAGGAGCACTGCAGACTGAAGAGGAGACGGGAGCCTGCGAGCCTGCCTGACAGGCTGACGGACGGCGGGCAAAAGTGGGGCTTCTGGAAGCTTCACCAGCCACACCGATCTTGGCGGAACCACATGATGAATCAGCCACACCCATGGATGTGGCGACAAATATGTTCACGTCCCGCCGCGACGCCAATCGCAAATCGCAAGTCGCGACAATCCCCATCCATCACCATCAACCACCACCACCAACATCACGACATTCTCGCCACGGTCGAAGCCAACACCATCAGAAAAGACCTTGCCGCCGCCGAAGCCATCTCCAAGTTCTAGTCCGACTCTCCCAAACTCGAGACCGACTGAAAAGCACCACCAGCCAACATGGCAAACTTCCTCGCCTCCATCTTCGGCACCGAGCAGGACAAGGTCAACTGCTCCTTCTACTACAAGATTGGCGCGTGCCGCCACGGCGATAGGTGCAGCCGGAAGCACGTCAAGCCGTCCTACTCGCAGACTATCCTCATGCCGAACCTGTACCAGAACCCGGCGTTCGACCCCAAGAACCGCATGAACCCGTCGCAGCTGCAGAACCACTTCGACGCCTTCTACGAGGACATCTGGTGCGAGATGTGCAAGTACGGCGAGGTCGAGGAGCTCGTCGTGTGCGACAACAACAACGACCACCTGATCGGCAACGTCTACGCCCGCTTCAAGTACGAGGACAGCGCGCAAAAGGCCTGCGACGCCCTCAACAGCCGCTGGTACGCCGCGCGGCCCATCTATTGCGAGCTGAGCCCCGTCACCGACTTTAGAGAGGCCTGCTGCCGGCTAAACAGCGGCGAGGGCTGCGTCCGTGGCGGCTTCTGCAACTTCATCCACCGCAAGAACCCGAGCCCGGAGCTGGACCGCGAGCTGGAGCTGTCAACCAAGAAGTGGCTCAAGACGAGGCCCCGCTCGCGATCCCCTACGAGGTCCCCTAGCCCGGAGCCCACGAGGAGGCGGTACTAGACGGGTGTTGCTCGAGGAGGAATAACACAGGAGGTGCGTTTGGGTGGAGGATGGGCAGTTGGAAGCGCAACACATGGCGAAAACGGCTGATGCTGATTGAATCATTTGGTTTGGACCAAGCCCAGAAGCTAGGCAAGATTTGCGAATGGAGTTCCGGCGTTGGGATGGTGGGCTAGGCCGAATACATACATACCTGTTTCTGTATTCCGCCTTTTGTATCATAAATAAACCCGTGGCGCTTGACATTGACATGGAGCGCTGCTCGAAATCAACATTGCTGATTCCGGATCTCATTTCTTGACCGTTCGTAGTATCAGACCAAAGACTGCGTTCCTCCTAGCCCCTACATGAACTCTCGAACAAAACAACGTAGATTCCAGAGGGTATCTCGTGCTATCAACGCAGATGCGCATTCCCAAATGCATGCATGCTCCCACACCCCCCTTATACCTTCTTCCTGCTCTTCACGTACTCCCCTTGATCCTAGTCAGCCGCGAGCCCTTGACCGGCGCCGGAAGGCAAGCAATAAGCTTATCACGTTCTGTTCAGCTTAGTCAGCACCACATCACCAAAACCCACAGGCCATCCATCTACCGGAAGCAAGTACTCACCCGCCTCACTATCAAATATGATCGATATATCGTCATGCTCCCCCGGCAACTCCGGCAAGTCCAGACACAAAAACGCCGCGTCGGCCGCCCTCTGCGCCCCGTCGGCATCCGGCGCAAGCACCCTAGGCAGCGGGAACTTGGCGTCATCAATCTTGAGCCCGGCCTTGCTGCCACGGCCAAACACCTCAAACACATCGGTGCCCTTGAGGTGGAACCCCATGCACTGGCCGTGGCTGAAGTCCTCGAAGAAGGCCAGCAGCTGGGCGACGCCGTCCTGCTGCACGACCTGGATGCGCGTGGCGCCCGCCTCCCACTTCTTGTGGATCGGCACCACCATGCGGCGGCGCGAGATGGCGAAGGCCGAGGCGACGCCGTCGAAGAGCACCTTGAAGCCCGTGATGGCCGTCTCGAAGGCGTGGAGATCGGAGAGCGAGGGGAACATGAAGGTGCGGATGGTCGCCGACTGTTTGAGGCCTTCGAGCGCCTGGGCTAGGTCGGTTGAGAGGCCGCGGGAGGCGTTGGCTTCGTTGACGGCGAGGGTGATGTCGGACTGGGGCTGGCGGAAGACCATGAGGCAGCTGGGATTTTGGACGTTGAGGCGGAGTTTGAGCTCGCCCGGCGCGACGTTGATGCGGTCGGTGAAGGTGCCGTCCTTGAATTCGTACACGACACGCAGCCTATCGGCAAGAACACACGACGGCTTCTCGTCGCCGTCGTTGTCGTAGTTGATAACTCGGACTTTGCTCCACGCCAGGGTGGACAGGACCTGCAGGCCCTTGTCGCGGGCATCGCCGTATTTCTCGGAGAACCACACGCCCTGGGTGGGGGATTCGCCAACGACGCTTTCGCCGCGGTCCAGAGCAGTCCCGATCAGCAGGCTGTGCATCCGCACCCTCTCCGCCTCGTCCGCAAACGACAAGACCATGTTCCCTTTGAACCGGTTGTTTTCGAACTTAAGCGAGAGAGCAGGGTCGTTGGCCTCGCTGCGCAAGAATCCGAACTGAACCAGGCATTGAGGCGAGAATATCTGGTTGACACCGCTCAGCGTCTTGGTCCGTGGGCCGGTGACCACCGCAACCCGGTACCCCTTGTGATAGGTACGGGGGCCCGTCGCCGCCCCTTCTCTAAAGAGGCGCTCAAACAGGGCAATCTCGCAATTTGGCGTCGACTCCTTGGGAAACTGCCTCGCCTGCGGGTCGTTGTCAAAGTATTGGAACGCTCGCAGTGTGGATCGGAACACGCAGTTCTCGTCCTGCCTCGGGTAGAGACTGGAGTGCACCTTTGCGCTGAAGTCGTACATGCTCCGCAACGTGGTGTAGGCTTGCCCTGCGCATTGCACAACCAACATGAAGCCGCGAGGCAGCTTCACCTCGAGGTTGCAGTTCTCTGGGCGCCAGCGCACGTCTTCCCAGACCGGACCGGTGTTCTTATTTGCGGAGATCCGAAGCTGCACAGCTCCGTTTTGGCTGGCGAGAATAAAAAGTATCTCCGGATGGTTCTGGGGTCTGACGGTAGACAGAAAACAGGGGAGGTAAAGCCGTTGTGATTCCCTCCCCTGCTCCATCAGAAACACATCGGCCGGGAAGCGAGCGAAGCAGAATGTGGTCGTCGAGTCGCCCAACGGCAACGTGTCGAGGATGGTCATGCCAGATGTGGCGTGGCTCTGAGCCAGAGCGGAGCTCGAACCGCAGAGCAGAGACTTGATGTCTTGCGATAGCGGGGGGTACTCGAGCCAGATGGTTCTGTCAACTGTCTGGGGGAGGAAGGCCTCTTCAGGCGGAAGGAACCCGTTCCGCTTCATGGACACGGCCAGTTTGCGGAGGCCCGAGATGAGTGTGGTCCGGACATTCTCGGCCTCCATGTCAATCGGGCTACGTCCGCTGCTGACGACTTCCGGCATCGCTTCTTCCAGGAGCCAGTAACTCTTGGCCAAATCGGCGTACGCCTGCTGCTTGGCCATGTCGTTCTTCCTCTGATCGTCGGGACTCGAAGGGCGATCTCTGATGCTGACCTCTAAAGCCGTCCGGCCCGTCAGGAACCACCACAGGGCAGCACGGGCAAGATCGTGTGGCGGAGAATTGACCAGAGAGCGGACACTCTCGGCGTGGAGACGGAACAGTTCGAACAAATGGCGCGTGCGCGTCACAAACGCGTTCAAAGCGTCGTCCGACACGGCCGCCACCACATCATGGAAGCTTGTGGCTCCTTGTTGCAAATTCGGGGACGTATAGTCTTTCTCTAGCACCTTGCTGCCCTGCCTTGAGGCTCCGAACGGATGTTGAAAGCTCGAGGCTGCCGAGTAGAGGGTTGAGGGACTGTTCTCAATTCTCGGGGTCCTTTTCTGCCTTTCGGGCGAGCCTGACTGTTGACTTGTGAGGGTATATGCATTTTGAGACGGGGGAGGGTCCCGCGGTTCTGGAGGAGGAGGGGCTGGAATCTGAGGTAACTGAGGCCTGTGGCGGTTGGCCTTGGGAGGAATCGGAGGTGGAGGTGGTTTCGCGGATTGGGTGTATGGCGGAGGCTGTGGGAGATGCGCCGAGTCCGGCGAGGCGGTGGTGGGCGATTCCGTTTCCTGGTCAGGCGAAGGGGGCGAGGGGTTACGCAGATCAACTCGTCGTGTGGGCACCTCTGCCGAAGCTGATCGTACAGCATTTGCAAATGCCTGTCCTTCAGCTTCCCGCATTTGGGCCTGCTGTGTCTCGATGAATGACCTTCGCCGCTCATCTGGGGGAGTGGGAGTGCCGAGATGTCGGCTGGTTGCGTTTGCCTCTGGTGACTTTCTTGGCTCTGGGGCACCTAAACTAGGCGAGAAGCCCGTCTGTGTGCGTCGCAATCCAGGGCTAAACTGCGGTTCCCTCCCCGGCGGATCTGCAAACGGGTCCTGTGAGCTGCCCCTGGAGTTGAAAGGCCGAACGGGGGGCATGGCGGGGCTGGGTTGAGGCCTCTGCTTCTTTCGCTTCGATATCTCGACGGTGGGATTCTCGCATTCGTCGCCGCCTTCCCCCATGACTTCTGGATATGTTTCCGCAAACCTGACGAACAGCCCCTTCTTGGTTCTCCTCGGCGGGTCGCGGGGCCGCAACGTGTATTCGTGTGTCCTGGGCTCACTGACCAGGTCGACGCTATGGGCATTGGGATACCGGGTGGCCGTTCTGGTGTCGATCTTAGCGAGCGGCGGGGCGGCATGGACGGGCGGCGGCGGGGGAGCGGCGTGGGCGGGCGGCGGAGCGGCATGGGCGACCTGCAATTTGTCGGTAGATCCGTGCAAGAAGTCGTTCAGGTCTCCTTCGTCCCTTGTTGACTTCCTTTCCCGATCGCGGCCAAAGAGCTTGCCCATGATGCGGCCCCGCTTCGTGGTCGACGTTCGGCCATCGTCGAGCACAGCGAGGGCGGGCGGCTCGTTCTCTGTCATTTCGGTCGGCGGTGGGTGCTATCGAGAAGCGCAGGCGTTCATGGGCTTCTCTGGCGCTCCAGCGGCGGGGTCTGGGTCAGACGTAGGAGTAAATCCAATGTTGCGTCGACGACGGAACGGGAAAACAAGCATGTGCCCCCGACTGCGGTGCGCCTGGCAGCCCAACAATCGACTGCAGAGCTGCCAAATGGGCCCGGTGCTGTCGGGCTCCGGGATATCGCATGTGACCCGAGTGATTGGGACAGGAAATGGCTGGGAATGGCTGGGACGGGGTGCCGAGATGAGAACTCGAAGGTTGCTGCTGGGCGTGCGAGGCGTGGCAGTTTGGCGGGAACAGCAAGGAGGAGAACGAGTGCACTGCCCGCTGGGAACAAGCGGGGCAATGGACCGACAGCAGACGGACGAGGTCCCGAATAGGCGTCGAAGCGCCGTTGACTTGGCCGGGTTCCAATCGCTGATCTTCACCTTCACCAGCAGGTGCCGGCGGGGTTTCCTGGCTTCTGGTGTTTTGGTGTTCCTGCCCCCCCTTTTTTTCCCTGCTGTGTTTTTTTTTCTTCTCGAAAGGGGGTTGTCGTCTGATGCAACAGATGGGAACATGGACAGGTTTATGTTTCAGGGTCGAGGGACGACCCCCCCCTTGTGAGGGAACCACTCGGGCAGGCCATGCCCCATTTCTCCACACTTTTCGGGCGACCGTTTTACCAGTCCCACGCCAGTTCCCGGCTAGCGCCAATCGCATTGTCTCCCGTATTGTCAGTCAACGACAGCTGAACTCGTATTCGAGGCCCAGACGGTGAGCCGAGGACTCGACGTTCTTTACATAGCAACAAAAGATTCTGCTCGGAGGGCCCGAACGACCGAGTCCCAGGCGGCCCGAACAATGCATCTCTTTCTAGCGGCAGAGCAGCAGCATATCTGAAACCGGCCGGGGATGCAGATCGGCAGCGGTCCCTTCATGTTACCTCGATCAAGTGCGACTGAGCACAGGGCAAACACCTCAATCAAAACCCCAGCCAAGCAACGTTATTTCGTGGTTGTGTTGCAGATCCCACAGCCAAACCCGGCCCGGGCGGCCAGCACAGCAACCACTCACAGACACAAATCCCAGTCCATCCGCTGTCGGCCGGAGCAGTATCCCCGCAGGACAAGGTTCCGAGTGTTGACAATGTTGGTAGACCCCTTTCCGAGCCCATCGAGGCGGATTCTTTTCGAAAGAATCCGCAACTCGGCACTTGTCTGACCTGTCAGGTGACTCCCTTCACACCCTCTGAGGTGGCTCCGGCTCATGCACAACATCTGTGGCTGGGTGGAGAGAACGTGTCTCATCGACTGGGGCTGTGCTCACCTCAGTCTGGCGCTGCGCTGTGCACAGAGTCGGAGCTCGGGCGTTGCGCCGTGGTGGGCCTGCTGTTGAGGCTAGCTGACCCCTCCTCACCCCACCCCAAAGTTGACATTGCGTGGGGTTAGGCCAGGCCAGGCAGGGGACCGGGCCGCCGACGAAAATGGCGGATGGAGCCACGGCCCATCAGGAAGCGCGCTTGGGAAAAGATTCGTTTCCGAGAACACTGACGACGAGAAGGACGCCAGTGCTCATCCCTGCCTTTCCCATCTCCCAGCATTCTTGACGCAGCTGTTTGCCCCGGTTTGACCACAGAGTTAGGCTCCTGCAGCCTGCGCCGGTCCCGCAGACGTCATTTCTCCGTGCCCCACCTTCCACCTAGCTGTCCGGCTCAGCCGTTCCCGCAGTCGAAACTCGGGCATCCAAATTTGAGATTCTTCTTTTCCTGTTGGACAGCCTAGGCATCCGACCTACCTACCTTAGACGCATCCGTGGCAGGCGAAAACATAATTTCAGGAGACAACCTCCAACATGATGGGCCTCATGTCTGGCCGCCTTCGGGCGTCCTCGAACGCCAGTGAGTCGCAACCCGTTCCCGGGCTCAGCTCGTCTTCTCCGGCTCCGTTTCGAGCATCCACTCCACGTAGCAGGCGGTCTGGTCTGGTCTGGTCGACGTCCTCCGGCCCCGCGCTGGAAGCGGGAGACGGGAGGCGGGAGACGGGACACACGCCTTGCCACAGTCCATCGACACAGCACCTCGTATGTCGGTTCTGGCTAACCAAAACATCCTTGATCCAGGCAGCCGATCTTCCGGTGAAGCAACGGACCCGCTCGAAGACGATACCCTGGTGGTCGAGCCCGATCAGGGAAATGGTCCGCCCCTCATCCAAGTAAACACCATCGAACGCAGGGCCGCCGAGCTGACTTCGATGTAGTCCTGTCCCACATCATCTCCCAGCTGAGGCCGGGCGCCGACCTCAGCCGGGTGGTGCTCCCGACCTTCATCCTGGAGCCGCGCAGCATGCTCGAACGGATCACCAAGTACGCCGGCCCCAGCCTTTTGATATCGTTCTGCGGAAGCTGTAGAGTTTGAGGGCTGACGAACCAGCACAGCTTCATGTGTCACCCAGAGATGCTGCTTCCGATTCCCGAGATCGAGGACCCCGTTGAGAGATTTGTCGCTGTGGTCAAGTTCTACCTGAGTGGCTGGCATATCCGCCCTCCGTGAGTGTCACTGTTCTCTGCTCAAGTGTGATACGGATTAGCTGACACCGCTCAGAGGAGTCAAGAAGCCCCTGAATCCGATCCTCGGCGAGATCTTCACCTGCTACTGGGACTTCCCCGATAACACGAGGGCCTACTACATCTCGGAGCAGACGTCACACCACCCGCCAAAGTCGAGCTACTTCTACATGGTTCCGGGCCATAATATCAGGGTCGATGGAACTCTCAAGCCGAGGAGCAAGTTCTTGGGAAACTCAGCCGCAAGCATGATGGAGGGAATCGCCATCCTGTCGCTCCTCAACAGGGGCGAGGATCCACTCAAGGGCGAGCGATAGTGCGTTTATCCTTTGCAATGGCTCTGTGGCGGTGCTAACAGATGATCAAGCATCCTCACGCAACCTAACATGTACGCCAGGGGCATTCTGTTTGGCAAGATGAAGTATGAGCTTGGGGACCACAGCTTTGTGCGGTGCCCCGAGCTGGGGCTGTCTGCCGACATCGACTTCAAGACCAAGGGCTGGGTCAGCGGCACGTACAACGCCATTGGCGGCGTCATCAAGAACGACCATACAGGCGAGATTCTCTACGAGCTCTCTGGGCTGTGGAGCGAGGAGATGTTCATCAAGGATTTGAGGGTGGGTTAAAAGATCCTTCCTCACTGGGCCATTACCACCCTGACACCGTGACAGACTGGACACAAGGAGCTGTTCTTCAATGCCCGGCGAGCCAAGCCCAGCCCCCCGATTTGCCGGCCGCTCGAGGAACAGGATGAGCGGGAGTCGCAACGGCTGTGGGCCAAGACTGCACAGGCGGTCAAGGAGCGCAACCACGAACTCGCCACAGAGGAGAAGACCAAGATCGAAGAGGCGCAGCGCGAAGCAGCCGCCAAACGTGTCAACGAGGGCGTCGAGTGGCACCCGAGGTTGTTCCGGCGGGTCAAGGGCGGCCCGGGTGGCCCGGAGGAGGGCGAGGAAGACCTCGAATGGATCATCAACGCATCAGTGTTAGACGACTCTGCCCTCTGCTGGTGGGAGAAGTGACTGGCTGACAGTGTGGCAGAGACGGGTTGACCCCTGACAAGCAAGCGGCGCAGATTTTGGCCATCTACCCTGTCGTCGCAGGTCAAAAGTTCAACCAGACGATCGTGATCCCCTCGAGGGCGTCGCTATCTGAACAAAGCGCCCGGCCAAGGGACCTCGCCGCTGGCGAGGGTGATCTGATAGACTTTGGCAGCGACGCGCCGGCGCCGCAACAACCTCCGCCCGACGCGCAGCCACTCGCTTCGGGAACTCAACCACCTCTGGATCTACCACAACCCGGCGCGGTGACCGAGGAACTGCCGGTCTCGACAGGAAGCCGCCAGGAGGGAGCACTGAACGACTTCCACCACGATCTAAAGAGGGACCTGCCGCGTAGCGTCAAGCGGACCGAGTCTACCGAGTCGGACGACGAGTTTGTCGATGCTCAGGGGTAGCAGTGGGAGCCCCAACACAACAAACGGCCGGCCGGTCCTTTGGACAACGCATTTTCCTTACAGTCAGCCGGCGGTGCGCGAAGGACATGAAAAATGGAGATGACGGGATAGAGACGGAATGGTAATCGCATCATCAGGTGCCAGGTGTGTGCCAGCTGGGAAAGAGGGGAGGATCGATCGCCGGATGGGGCTCGTAGACATGATACCTTGTGGATTCGCTGCATTTTTTCTCCTGCGGTTTGGCGGCGCTGGGCACCCTGATCTGCGCGGGCTCTACCCCAGCCATTTTAGGTGCACTTGGATTTCATTTTTTTTTTTTTTAGGTCTTTGGTTAGTTACAGCGTGGATCAACTCCGACATACATAGCAACGAACAATACAGAAAGCATGGAATGAAAACAAAAGTGAGATTGCTCGCTCGCGCCGTCGTCTATGGTGAATGGTCCCCAACGCCAGTAAGCCCTCTCCTTCCTATGACCATGAACTCCCTGGGTGTCTCATACAAAAAGCCCCCCATCGCCAACAAACAAAAAACAACCCTCAACACCCTCTCTGAATTATACCCAAATAATCACGCCCACCCCCAAGCCTGATAAATCTCCCCCACCACCTCCCTCGCAAACGTCATCGGAAAGTCATGCCCCCCCGGCACAACCCTCCACCGCACCTTCTCCTCGCCGCCCAGCAGCGGCAGCGCGTCGGCGGCATACTCGTCCACGTTGATGAGCTCGTCGGCCGCGCCGAGTATGACGCAGGTGGTGCCCGGCGCGCGGGCGGCGAGGCGCGACCAGGACGGGTGCTGGCCTACGAGGGGCGCGTGGCGGATCGAGGACATGAAGGCTTGGATGAAGCCTGGGTGGTGGGCGAGCTGCCAGTGGACGGCGCGGAGGACGCGGTGTTCGAGGGCGTTGGCGGGCTCTTCTGGCGTTTCTGTTTCGGCGAGGAGGGCGGTTGTTTCGAGCACGGCTGGGGTGGCGGAGGTGGGCGGCTTGGAGAAGGGTGTGCTGAGGAGGGCCGGGGTGGCGGCGGGGGCGGGTTTGGAGGTGGTCGTCGTGGGGGGAGCGGTGACGCGCTTGGTGGCGCTGGAGCGGATGGGTTTCTTGAGGCGGTGGCGGGTGATCCAGGCGAGCAGCCGCGGCGGGACCAGGCCGGAGGTGAAGACGGCGCGGGTCAGGGCACCGAACGATTCCGGGCGGATGAGCCCTGAGGGAGCCAGCAGGAGGAGCTCCGACACCAGGTGCGGGAAGGAGGCGGCGAAGTGCACCGCGATGCCGCCGCCGAGCGAGTAGCCGATCAGCCTGAAGGCCTGGGGTCCCGTCCAGGCGAGGTCCGGGGACGAGGTGAGCGCGATGAGGATCTGGGTCGTGTACAGGCGGGCGTCGTGCGGCAAGTCGGCCGGGTTGTCGGAGAAGCCGCGGCCAAACAGGTCAAAGAGCATGACCCGGCAGCCCTTTTCCTCGACGAGGGCGTTGGCGATCTTGGTCAGGGTGATGCACGAGGTGCTGATGCCGTGGACGAGGACAACCTTGTCGCCGGTCAGGGGGCCCCATTCGTAGACCCGGATGGAGCCATACTGGAGCCGCTGTTAGTCTGAGAACCCAAACAGAACGATATGGGTCGGTCTTACTGGTGTCTCGACGTCTCGGGCGCCAGGAAAGCTGTCAGGCTTATACTCGAGCTTGGCAAACTCTTCTGGCGAGAGCGTGGGCAGGAGGGTGCGGAGTGGTGAGCGGACGATGCTGGGCTGGAGCGGCCACAGGTAGGTGCGGAGGAACCAGGACACCGCGACGGTTGCGATAGCGGTGCCTGCTATGACGAGACCTGTGTTGTCGGTCCCCCCGATTCCCAGCCCCGAGACGATGCGGTCGCCGGAAATCATGGTCGCGAAGCTGTGGTAGCGAGTGAGGCGCGAGGCGAGTGATGAGCGATGCTGAGTGATGATGTTGGGTGACGATGCTGGCGATGATGATGACGGGATGCCGGGGCGAGGCGCAGGATGATGAGACGTCAAACTCTAAAATAGATGAACCCAAACATGAAGCAAAGCCAACAGCGGGTTGTTGGTTGTGTCATTTGGGAGCCGCCGTCGAGGTTGGTCGAGCCAGGCAGACGCCGGATCCAACGGGGCATGTGAGCGGCGCGTAAATGCTCCATCACACGCGACAGCAAGGCCGACAAGCCAACGGCTGAGACAGACCCACGTGGTCCCGCGGGGCGGAGCGATGGAGGGGCAGACAAGCCTTGGTGAGTGAGCGTGACCCGGTTTCGACTTTTCGACCTTTCGGCCCTCGACGCCATGCGGAGGCGCCATCGCAACTAAGCCATCCCTTCTCAGAGGAGGCGCGCGGCAGGGAGACCAGCCAGCGGACCATCCCGCCAAATAACGTTAACCAACTGATTGATGCCTCGTCCAGGTTGGGACGAACTGAACACCAATCATGAACCACGGCACAGGAAGGGTTAGGGTTGCTTGCGTCAACCCCGGACGGGGATGCCCCGCACATCGCGGAGCGGGAACGGGCTGCCGGGTGCCGGGCGGGCGTGCATCGGCCCCACCCTGCCGCCCCAGCCCCGGGAGATCGGCCTGGAGTCCGGATCGGACCAGCACCCGACCCCTTGGGCCCTTGCTCGTGCCAAGTCTCGTGGCTGGGAGGCGGGTTGCCGTCGGGTATGGTTGCCGTCAACCTTATTTTCTTAGGGCCGTTAGATCGAGGGCGGTGGGGTGCCGATGGCGTTTGCAGCCGTGGTCACAGCACTTACACCGTCGTGTAGCCGTAACGGAGTAGGTACTCCGTAGTCACGTCTTTCTCGATGTCACTCCAAAATATTGAATATCCAACTTTGTCTTCGCTACCAACGATGGCGGCAGCAACCAGGGGGGGGTATTATACAACGATATGCCAGCAGCAGCAAAATATAACCAACAACAAGAAGCGTAAAACAAACGACACGACTCCACCACACCCAACGAGGCAGGACAGGAAAAAAGGCCCTCCCTCCCTCCCGGTGGCTCGTGCTACCAGCCGTCCAGCGGGCGGCAGGCGGCAGGGGTGACACCGCGCCGTTTTGATCCCCCACGACCTGACCAGAACAACACCAGCTCGCTCGCTTTCCCATGCAAATCACAGCAGACGAAAAACAGAAAAAGAAACCCGTCCCATGTTCCCAGATTTCCCAATGGCCCAGTCCCAAAACAGCGAACGCTCAACCAAGGCAAAAAACACCCAAACATTCCCAAGCAACAAAAAACAAATCTATTATCGCGATGGCGCCTTGCCAACCGGCAAAGTCACCACGGGTGCGGGCACGGACGACGCCAGAGACGTCTCCCTCTCAGGCGGCGGCGTGACGGGCGCACTGCTGCCGCCCTTCTCGGAGCTCCCCGGTGCGCGCATCAGCGCGCTGTCGACCAGGTCCTGGTGGCCGGCAATGCCGTGCTGCGGGATGATGACGATGCCGTTTTCCTTGGGGTCCTTCTCGGCGGGCGTCCAGGCGAGGTAGTCGCGGCGGACCTGTGAGGAAATGTTAGGGTCATGTGTGTTTTGAGGCGTGGGTGGGAGAAGGAGTGATTTCTTACCTCGACGTAGTCGTACGCGAACTCGCCGTGCTGGTCGTCGTCCATGCCGAGGAGCTCGGCCTCGGACGAGGCGCGCAGGTGCAGGCCCGGGATCATATCAATGGCCTTGGCAATGAGGGCCGAGACGACAAAGGTGTAGCCACACGCAGCGACGATGTAGGCGACCTGCACGTACATCTGGCGGTAGTTGTGGTTGAGGAAGCCGCCCGTGGCGCCCATGTTGACGCCGTCCAGCCCGATGATGTAGTCGGCCGCGAAGAAGGCGTTGAAGAGGAGTCCGACGATGCCGCCAATAGCGTGCTCAGCGAACACGTCGAGCGCGTCGTCGATGCCGATCATGAACTTGATCTTGGTGCCGAAGTTGCAGGCGACGCCCGCCACCACGCCGAGGATGATGCTCGCCCAGGGGGTGATGACTCCCGACGCCGGGGTGGCGGCCACGAGACCCGAAATGGTGCCCGAGCACCAGCCGACGAGCGACCACTTCTTGGCGAGGCGGAAATCCAGCAGGCACCACGTCATGGCCGCAAACATGGCCGTCAGGCACGAGTTCCAGCACGCCATGGTGGCGCGGAGGTTGGCGCCAAAGGCCGAGCCGCCGTTGAAGCCGAGCCAGCCGAACCAGAGCAGGATGGTGCCGAGGGTGATGAGCGAGATGTTGTGCGGGCGGAAGTTGAGCATCATCTTCTCGTTGCGGCGCCCGAGCACCCACGAGTAGGCGAGCGCCGAGACACCGGATCCGATCTCGACGGGGCCGCCGCCGGCGTAGTCGAGCACGCCGTACTTGAAGCCCCAGCCGTTGGCGCCCCAGGCCCAGTACGCGACGGGGCAGTAGACGAGCGTGGCCCAGAAAAAGGTGAAGACCATGGCGGGGACGACGCGGCCGCGTTCGGCGGTCGCTCCGATGACGAGGGCAGCGGTGACGGCGCAGAATTGCATCTGTTATTCCACGCTTCCCGTTAGCCCAACCACACAAGGCACTTTTTCGATTTCCAACTTTTTGTCCTCCTCCCATCTTCCAGAATGATCCGGTGTGGCCGTACCTGATAGAACGAGTACAGCAACTCCGGAATCAGCGGCGACCCGGGGCTGGGCTCGCCGAGTGTCCCCCGCAGGCCAAACTTGTCGAGGTTGCCGATGAAGCCGTTGGTGGCGGTGCTGCTGAGGGCGAGCGAGTACCCCCAGAAGTACCACTGGAAGACGATGACGCTAAACGACATCATGGTGACCCAGATGAGCGAGAGGGCCGATTTTCGGCGGGCGAGGCCCGAGTAGAGGAAGGCGATGCCGGGAATCATGAGCAGCACCATCGCCGAGGCGACGATGATGAAGGCCTGGTCGCCGGCATTGAAGGCCACATTGAGGTCATCGACGGCTGTGTGCCGAGGTCGGACGTGTCAACACTTCAAATTCTGTCTCATTCCAAACCTGGCGGGCCCGTTGGTTTCGGGCAGGCGGCGTGGCTGCGTGCTTACCTGAGTTGGTGCCAGCGGTCCCGCTGCTGCTGTCGTCGGTGGACGACATGGCGGGCCAGAGGGTGGTCCCTTCGCGGACCGAGGTGACGGGTGAGTAATTGGTGTTTTCTCAGCAAGGGTTGGGGAGAGACGGCGGTGGGGAGGCGACGGAATTCTTTTTCAATGTTCGAGGGAACGGTCCCGAGTGCTGGGCCGTTGAAGAGTTGAGGCGAAGGGGCGTGCCGTTAAAGGCTGCGCAAGGAGAGCAAGGCTTGGAGTGTGGGAAAGAGCGAGGACAGAGCATCGATTGAGGGTGGGACGGGAGCGCAGGTATATAAAAAACGAGAGCCAAAGGGGGCCATTACCACCTTGGGTCCTTGTCTTGCTTAGTTCCCCTCGGGTCCTTGGGAGGACTCCATTCAATGCCCTCTCATTCCCGCTCGGGTGGGGATTTCAACAGCAGGTCTGGCTCTGCGCGGTGTTCGGCAGGCACAGCGAGCAGAATCAGGACGTGGAAAAAAAAAAGGTGCCCCATGTCATTGCCCCATGCAGCATGGGTTGGCTGCGCGGGTGGGCGTGCGGGTGCGTGTGTGTGTGGGCACTTGGGCAGGGCGCATGCGATCCCGGCCAGACAGGGGAGTCAGGCCTGCCTCGCTGATTTTAGCGCGGGATCCCGCCCGAATGGGTGGGCTGCGTGGGTTCCGCTTGTCATTGCCATTGCGGAGCAAATCTGCAATCAGGCCAAGCCCATTGTCCCGTTTCAATCCGGTGGAATCGAGAGACGGCAAAAAATCTGGCCATTCCCCCCCTGGCTGCTGGTTCGTCCACAGTCCGCCCGCGCGCCCGGGGTCATCCCAGTGGCGTTATCCAGGGCGCCGGCGCCCCAGCTCGCCCAGCCCGGTCCTCCAGCATTGCCGAGAGCAGCACCGCTGCTGCAGCTCCATCGGCGACGACCCGGGATGGGTGGCGACCTCAAGAGGGCCCGGCTGCTCTCTCACACGACGTCGCGGGCTGCGATGGTAACTCGCTTCGTGGGCCTCTGCCGCCCTGATATGTACACTAGGAGACTGGGTACCTGACTAGGGAGAGGTAATAGTAGAGGGCGGATGCTAGGCTGGCTGCTGGTGAGGTATGTACCCCGGCCGGACTGGTGTCGCATGCCCGCCCGATTCCCACTGTCTCGGATCGTCACGGAGCACACCAAGCCCAGCAGAGCAGACAGGCAAATGCCTGGACGACAAGAGCTGACACCCTTCAGCACAAGGGATGATGAGAGAACCCCCACTTCACTCGGTCGTCACCCTCGATCCTCGGACTTCTTGATCTGGCCAGCTGCCCGCATGATGATGGGTTGAGGGACTTGAGGGACATATCATCCCATGCTGTCAGCCTGTCTCATCTCCAGACGCCCTGCGAGCCCGTATCGAGAGGTGAGTAAAACGAGAGACATCTCGATTCGGGGCCCCGCGGCCTTGGTATGCGGTGGGGGTTGGGGGACTTGGGGACTGGGGGACTTGGGGTGTGCACACGACCAGCTGAGCTGATGGGAGAAGGAATTGGGCTCCCAATTCGAGCACGCCAAGATGCTTCCTCTCACGGCAAGCCTGCCGACCTACCCAGGGCTTCGTCCAGCACATCCAGTGGGACGAGAGGGATGAGAGGATGGCGAGATGGATGTCCAATCTCTCCCGCGCCCAGACGAACATGCCGCGTGCGGTGCTGCGACCTCGCCTCGGTGGTCCCGGGATTGCCCAAATGCTCCCAGCCGCGGGATGCAGGAATTCCCCCATTCGGGGGTGTTTGCGGGGTCACAGGGCTCCTGCAGACACAGCACCTTGGATGTCGTCACTGGCGGCAATCGAACGGATCTGCATGTACATAGGAAACACGGGGAACAGACGAACAGACTGCATGGCTGGTGGAAACGCGCGGGAGCTGGCTGGGCTGAATGAAGCCCTTCCCCAAGACGGCAACGCGACATGGACGTTTGCGGAGAGGGAAGGGGAATGGGGGTGACGGGGTGTGGCAGGAATAGGGTCGGCCCCACTGCACCAACCAGGCTTGGCGATCGGCTTCTGTTCCTGCCGCAGGGCTGGGGGCAGTTGGCGCGCCATTCGCCTCGCCTTGACCTTGGCACACCACCCTCAGCTGCTGGCTGCTGCCGGCACACACCTCCCGAGTACCGCCTCCCGCCTCCCGCCCGATCGCGTTTGAGGGGAAGAGTGTGTGCCCAATTGAAGAGGCGTCGCTATCTCGATCTCAACGCCTGCCCAAAGCGGACATTTTCCAATCTATCTGCCTATCAGATCGATGCAGCAAAGTCTAATTCGGTACTAATTGCACGCTTGATGCGACCGACGACGACGCGACGGCCCAAGCCAGCGAAAAACGGCGGGTTTTTACCTAGCGCTCGAGGCTGGAAGCAGACAGCGGAGCAACAGCTCCAACCCAGGGACCAAGAAAAGCCCAGCCGGGAAGCGTGGGGCCAGCAGTTTCTGTTACCAAATCTTTTGTGTTGAGGCTCAGTCGCGGGCCTGGACCAGCCAGAGCTCTAACCAGGCGACAGGGCCGCCGCGGCCAATCACGGCGCGACAGGGGTGCTTATCTGGCGCCCCGCTCTTTTCTAGAGATCTTCCACGCGTTTCATGCCGGGACCGCCCTTGTGCAGCTTATCAAGTGGAGAAGTCTGCCGAGGAGGCGAGAAATTGAATCACCGCGCTGACAGACGCTTTGCTGAGTGGCCGACACTGCCTCTCGACACACCCGACATATCTGTCGGCTTATTAAACAGCCCTGGCCTGCCTCACCGCACCGGCGCACCACGGAGACATGCCATGTTTTTTTCCCGCACGCCCTCGGAGCCATACGGAAGCGTCGAGACCGAGGCAAACCCAACCCCGAGACGAACTGTTCCGTCCTCGGACATGCCACCGCGGTGTGTCTGTATGTGTTCTGTACCCCCAACCCAAACCAATTGAGTCTCGGTGATTCGATGGTTCGACGATGTCTCGTCTGGGGCGTGCGAGTGTGTGCGTGTGTGCGCGTGTGTCTCTTTCCTGATTCAGGCCCGGTGTCATCAAGGGTCCGCCCCTCCGAACGGTGATCTCGGATGTTTCTGATCCCAAGTCGAGACGAGGTCGGCCGTTGAGTCGCTCGTGACAGCATTCCCCACTCGGCCTGGACGCTTGTCGGGGCGATCCCGGGTCGACAGCCTGGCAGACATCTGCCAAGCGCCGCCAAGAGATAGGCCTGGAATCGGAGGCCCCGAGCCAATGATGCCACGCGGGATTGAGCAAGAGGTCGATGTCAAGACAACCGGTCCGAAATCGATCGTGCGTCGTCGCCCCGACGTCACCTCCAACGCCGGCCGGGCAACGGGTGCGCCTGTCGAGCTGTGGGCGAGCGAAATGGTGTCAGCAGCAGCATGTCAGCCACGTTGCGTGACGAACGCACACAGGGATGCCCAGCTTTATTTATGTTTTACTCGCGGTCATGGTCTTATCAGTCGGGCCTGGCCAGCCCAGAGATACGGTTCAACCCGATCTCCACCGCGGATTGGCCATATCCGTCCCCCTGTCCGTGCCGAAGCCGGCGGGCAGCAGAGTCATGGACGTGTCCGGTCAGAGACGGAACAACACCAAGGCGGACGGACAGGCATATTGCTTGACAGCGACGCAGAACACGACTTATACGACGCATGAGATGAACCCTGGGAGTCAACTGAGCCGGAACTCAGCACCGGAGGAGCAATTGATCGGCGAGAGTTGCACACGGCGTTCGTCCGTTCCTCGCTGCTATATGTAGAACGATGATTCAGCCTCCTAAAATGCTCTGAATGCAAGATATACAGAATACACCAAGCATTGTATCCGTGCCAACCTCTCACCTTTGCTCGTGCACATTTTTGTCAACATGATGCATATGTAGGTCCCCCCAAAGCCATGTTATCTCATCTCGCTCTCATCCCTCGCCTTCTCCGCGGACTCTCTCAGCCATGATAATAGCAAGCCGTTGACTCAGCTGTGCCGATATGTAAAATCATCAATTACATCATCATTTTGATCGAGTCCAACACCGGCGTTATCAGTGATCGCCCACATACAGAATACCAGTACAGCTGTCCACTGGTCCCTGCGTTGTGCCATGCCATGCCATGCCATGCACAACACACCCACCCACCCACCCACACACACCC
>OUNM011036710.1_pt1 | contig 47856 bp, 45 predicted proteins | sample 1769961 | NCBI WGS metagenome assembly OUNM01 (sample SAMEA3914820, study PRJEB12502) | metagenome | biome: forest; material: soil | place: USA | collected 2012-03-12 | depth 0.3 m
CATGTCGCTTACCGAAGTAACTGGCAGTTTGGAGGATTTCCTGCCAAACATGGCCGACACATACACTTCGATTCCGGGCTTGAATTTCGCATGCAGCTTTCCCTCAAACCCTTCCCCATAGGTAGGATCCCCTCCATACCGGGTCACGCAGCCATCCAGCTCAAACCCGCCATTTTTGACGGCGATGCAGATACTTCCCAGTTCGGTGCGGTCATACTTCCACTTGCCGGAATTCGCGTCTTCGGCGGCCCATACTGTAATCTGTGCTGTTCCTCCAAACCCGTTGGAACTTTTTGGGTCGCTCCCGTTGGTCTTCATAAAGTTGACGTACAGGTTGATCTGGACACCCAAATTTTGTCCTCCGTTTCCATCGTCCTGACTGATCACCGCGATACCCTTTCCGTCGCTGTTGTCGATTCCGATCGGCAATTTGGAAAGTAAGGAAAGGGCAGAACCACTGAGCCCTATTTTATGGACACCCCCCCAATAGCTCTTATAAGAATGGAGTGAGAGGCTGTCTACTGTCACCATCAGCAACGTGGCAGATTTTCCGTCCTCTGGTGCCGAGCCATCTTTTTTCTTGAAATTTGGGCAGATGGCCAAGTCTCCCGACACACAAAAATCGCCTTTGAAATTGCCACTGCTGGACGTGATCCCAATTCGGGCGGAAGAAATGGTCACTTGTGCCACACTCCACATGCTGAAATTGATGGAGTCCAAGGTGTTGACATTGAAATGGTAGACGGGATTGTTGCTTTGATCCCGGTCGATCGAGCCTTGGAAGGCCAAGCCAAACTTGCCATCCGCTTTTTTCTCCTTGGACAAGGGCATGTCCAAGGTACCGCTGAAACCAGCTTTGGCGGGCACGTTTTTCAGAAATCCTACTTGGACGGTGTCCAACGTATAGGTCCATCGCCCAATATCTCCATCCGGGATCAGGTTGGTTGCCAACAATTCTCCCGTGACGCCTTCTTGGTCGATCAAAAAATTGGTGCCGGAGATCGTGATGCGATCGGTAGTTTTGGCACTTTTCTTTTTGAACTCCCGGGGCATTTTTACAGTGATATTTTTGAAAAACACTCCGTTCCACATCTCGGTCATACCGTTCAAATAGCCCATGTCGTACCCCGTCGGGACAACGAAATCCATGCTGTTGCGTGTAATGCTCTTATCGAGGACAAAGGAGGTGACGGACCAAGAAAACCCGGCCAATCGGGTAAGTTGGAATGTGGGGATTTGGTTGATCTCAATGATCCAATCGTCCCAGTCCTTGATAGTCGTTTCAAAATAGACGGTGACGTCTTGCGGCACTGTTTTGCCTGTATTGTCTTCTTTCATCATCAGCTTCTGGCTGAAGGTAAGCCCACCGCTCACATGCAATTCTTCGAATCCGTCGCAACCAAAAGTGGCATACGTCATGCTCCCGTTGATCGGATTTTTGGAATAGAGGGACAATGTCACGTCATTTCCCATCGGGATGCTGCAATCGCTTAGCAATACCATGGTGGCGTCTCCCGTGAAACCGCCGCTTTTCGTGAAACGGATATCGGAACCGGCAAAATACAAAGGGTCGCCCTTGTAACTTGCGCTGAATACTTTTGGGTCCAGCTTCATCATGACCACCGCGTAGGCATACTGTGGGTTGATGACAAGGCTGTCGAGCTTGATGAAATACTTGTCGCTGGTATTTTTTATGGGGATCTGGATAGGCAGTTTTTTCTCCTCTCCATTCACCAGTTTGTCGTAGGCATCCGAATTGGTCGCCGTATCCAATACTGTTTTTGCCCTGTCTAGGTAATGTTGGGCATTGTCCAGTACTTTTCTGGATTTGTCAAAGACGGTACCTGATTGATCTTGAGCAGATAAGGCGAGGGGAAAAATAAACGCAACACAAAAAAGAAAGCGAGAAAGACGGGTATACATTAAGGTTTAGTTAAATGTAACCACAATATTAAGGCCTGGTAGGCAGATAAAAAAGTATTTTCAGGGATTATTTATGGGCGTAAAGCATTTTAATTTAAAAAAAATTAAAATGAAAAACAACAACAATAACATTGGTTCAATTGAAACAATGTTATTGTTAGGGAAATTTTATCCTATCCTTTTCAGTGCCAGATCGTGAGCTCTATCATAGTAGCTCCGCAGCACTTTCCAGTCGAAGAGTTCAGAAGAACTTTCTACCTTATTTCGGAGCGTGATCCGTTCCCTTCTAGTTTGCTGGATAAATTGGAACATGTAATTGGTACATTGCTCTGCTGCCTCGTGGAAGCTCTTGCCTCGGCGATTGATGACATAAATACCTCTTTCCATATTGTCTTGCATGGTCTGCAACACATAATCCCCGAATCCTGAAAGGTCGCTGGTAATGGCGGGCACGCCCCTTGCCACACATTCCAAAGGAGTATAGCCCCAAGGCTCATAATAGCTCGGGAAAACGCCCATATGGCATCCACGCACGAATTGGCCGTATTCCATGCCGAAAAGTGGGTTGGTGGGGGCAATGAAATCCGGGTGATAGACGACTTTTACCCTGTCAAATTGGTTATTGACCAAATTGGTGGTACGCAACATGTGGATGATGTCGTCGTCGCTTACCAAGTTGTGGGTCACGATTTTGGGAAGTTCGTGGTTTTTCCAAGACTGCAAAAGCCTCCTGTACCGTAGTTTCCAATAATCGTCTACATATTGGTTGACATCCGGCAGATGGAAATCCGTGCTGGAAGCCGCCGCATAAAACATCCGTTCCCCGATCTGTTTTTCGATGGCCTCGCATGTTTCCCGAATGTCTTCCATCTGTGCGCGGGATTCCAAGACCTGTGGGTTGATGGAATGATACGGTTGTTTGGTAATGAAGAACATCACGACCGTGATATCCGACCCTGCCTGTTTCAGCCGGTGGTTCAGCCGGGCCAAGGCTTCAATCGTGAGATCAAATCCTTTGTTTTTAAATTCGTAACGTCCGGAAGTAAAGAAATAGAGGGTTTTGTCAAGATCGAACGAATAGCTTTGGAAGAAATGCCCCATGACGAACTGGTGGATTTTTTCCTTGTACTTCAAGTGGAGGTTTTGGAATTCATGGAGTGCTGTAAACCGTTCAATATTTAGTCCATTGGGAACGATAAGATCCGGTTTTCTGCCTAGGAGCGAAATGCATTCCTTGGCGGTCACTTCGCTCACGGTGCTGAAAACGTGCGACCCATGAGAAGCGGCCCTCTCTATGTATACAGTAGGTTCTATATTGAAATACTTGGCTTCGTAGGCCCAGTCCAAGTTATGCAAATGGTCGTAGAAACTAGGATCGTTCATTGCCAGGTACCGTCCCAACATCGTGGCATGGGTAGTGAAAATAGTTCCCACCGGTGCATTGTCGCGACGTAGTTCCGGAATGGCGGTGCCGGCCATCCATTCATGGAAATGGCCCAATACTTTCTTTTCCCCTTTTAGGACATTTGCCAATTCCCAGAAAAATAAACGGGTCATTTCGCCAAATGCGATCACTTGGTCGAAAAGGGCATTTCCGTCGGGAGCCGAAATATTGTGGTGCTGCCAAAGGTTGTATTTGATTTCACCCAGACGATAGAAGGCTGAGAATACATTGACTAGCACGACCCTAGGTCTTCCCGTGATCAGCCATTGCCCATAGAACACCTCGTATCCTTTGTTCCGTAACGCCACGGCCGCTTCATAGAAAGGATTGCCAGGTTCTTCCATGGGTTCAAACTCCGATTGGGCCGTATGGTGGAAATAAGGACCCATGGTGCAATAATTGCTGCCCCATTTTTCTACCATGGAAGGTACTTTGGAACGGATCACGGTGTAAATGCCGCCTACTTGATTGCATACCTCCCAGGCCACTTCCACTAAAATAGGATCTATTGTCGGTTTCTTTTCCAAATGAAGAAGAGTTAAAAGTTTTTTGGCTATACGGATTAGGGAGTCAGTGTGTTATGAAGCAAGTCCTTCTTCTTCGATTTTAATGGAAAGGATTTTGTCTCCTTGCCTCAAAAGGTCGATCACTTCCAGTCCTTCTTGCACTTTTCCAAAACAAGTATGCCTCCTGTCTAGATGTTTGGTTTGTTCTCTGCTTAGGCAAATGAAAAATTGCGATCCTCCAGTATCCTTGCCGGCATGGGCCATAGACAATACTCCTTTTTCATGGTATTGGTTGTCTCCCGTCAATTCGCACTTGATATGGTACCCTGGGCCTCCGCGTCCAGTGCCTTCTGGGCACCCGCCCTGCACGACGAAAGTAGGGATGACACGGTGAAAAGTTAATCCGTTATAGAATCCGGCTTTGGCAAGTTTTACAAAGTTGGCTACCGCGTTGGGAGCGTCCTTGTCATAGAATGCCACCTTTAAAGTGCCTTTTTCAGTTTCTATTGTTCCTTGGGTCATGGGATAAGTCTTATTGTAGCCGCCAAATATACAAGATGGGCCATTGGCAGACATTAGAAAAAAGAAGAAAAAATGATGCCTGTGCACAGAAATCTGGGAAAGCACGTAAAATTTGGTTATTTCGCCGCATCATGAACCATGACCTATTTCAGAGATGGGAGGACGCCCTCCGCCAAAGGAAGGATTTAGGGCTTTACAGGGAGCTGAAAGCGACCCTCGCTCCTGTCGATTTCTCCTCGAACGATTATTTAGGCTTGGCACGAAGTCCGATTTTATTGGAACGGGTAGAACGGGCATTTGTTTCCTTGCAATCGAAACACAAACTCGGGTCCACAGGCTCTCGCCTCATTTCTGGCCACCATGTTTGTTTTGAAGAAACCGAAGCGGCCATTGCCAAGATCCATCTGGCAGAGTCTGCTTTGTTGTTCAACACGGGATACATGGCCAATTTGGCCTTGTTCTCGACGCTGCCTCAGAAAGGGGACACCGTCCTCTATGACGAACTTTCTCACGCCTGTATAAAAGATGGCATCCGCTTAAGCCTTGCCGCACGGTTTCCTTTTTTGCACAATGATTTGGCAAGCCTGGAAGCTAAATTGAAAAAGGCAACAGGCCAAGCATTTGTGGCCGTAGAATCTGTCTATTCCATGGACGGGGACGAGGCTCCTCTTGCCCAATTGGTCGAACTGTGCGCGCAGTACGAGGCACTTTTAATCGTGGATGAAGCGCATTCTACGGGAATAATGGGCGAAAGCGGAAATGGTTCGGTGTGTGCGAAGGGATTGCAAGAAAAAATCCCCATCCGGATGCATACTTACGGAAAGGCTTTGGGATGTCACGGGGCTGCCGTTGTCGGTCCCAAGGAATTAAAACCGTATCTCATCAATTTTGCCCGGCCTTTTATCTATACGACCGCGATGCCGCTGCACGGCGTGGTCAGCATTCGGGAAGCATACGCGTATTTGGCAGAAGAAGGACGCTCTTTGCAAATGAAGTTACATGAAAATATCCGATCGTTCAATGCATTGCTAAAAGATGCACCTAATAAGATCGGAAGTGAAAGTGCGATCCATGCACTTCTGTTCCCCGGAAACGAACAGACGGTCCAAAAGGCCAAATTTCTTCAATCGAAAGGATTCGACGTGCGCCCTGTGCTCTCGCCCACGGTGAAAAAAGGCAGTGAGCGGCTACGGATTTGCTTGCATGCCTATAATTCCATAGAAGAGATAGAACACCTTTGCCAAGCAATAGGAGAAGGAAGTTAGAGGACACCGAAGAGATCAAGAGGCTGTTCCTTATTCTTCGGGTGTATAGAAGAGCTCTACTTGGAAGGAGGTATTTTTGGCTTCCAATTTGTCGTAAATCAATTTGTTCACGGCCACGATAGTGGCTTCCGATGGGGCGTTTTTAAGGGTTCCGACCACTTTGGCATGTACAGAAAGCCCATTTTCTTTGTTCTTTACGATCAAAAGGGTGTTGATGGGAGCCGTTTTATGCAATAAGGAGAAAAACACGCTGCTTTCGATCGAGTTGTCCAATACGGCGTTGCCAGATTCCGTAATCGCCGGATACCCACTGGCACTGGTCTTTTTTTCGGACCTTGGTTTTGAATTGTCCACAGGAGGAGGTGTGTTGGAAATGGGGGCGGCATCGTTGGATTTTAAAAGAGCCCCTTTCTTCGGGATTTTCAGCGTTTGGCCAAGCTGAATGCCACTACTGCCTATTTTGTTTGCCTCCGTCAGCTCTTGGGTAGAAATTCCGTATTGTTTCGCGATGCGGTACAGCGTTTCTCCCTGTTGCACGGTATGTGTTTCTTGTGTACTTACAGAAGAAGGATCGGAATTGGCGACAGGAGCCTCGTTAGAGACAATTTCTTTCGCAACGGAGGTATTTTTAGAAGGGATCAAGATTTCCATCCCTATTTGCAGTTGGGAGAGTGTAGGATTGAGCGATTTGATCTCAGTGACATTGGTGTTGTATTTTCTCGCCAAAGAAAAGAGGGTTTGCCCTTGTTCTACTCTGTGTACGATGACTTTCTTTCCGTTGATCGTTTCGGTCCGCAAGGAATCGGATGCCTCGATAGGACCAAAGAAAAAAAACAAGAAGGGCAGTACTAAGAAAGTCTTGAACCTCATACTGGAGTGTTTTGTGTGTTCATCACCTCGCGTTGCAAAAGAAGTACAATTGTGCCTCATTTTATCCATTTGCAAAGAGGATTTTTGCTAAGTCAATGCATAAACAAGGAGGCGACGTTGGTCTTTCACAAAACAGAGAAAGTTTTCGGCCTCGTGAAATGTGCCTTTCCCTATCCCTTTTTGTCCGAGGTGCAAAGATTCGTGCAATACTTTGGTGCCTCCATGCATGGTCGCAAGCAGGAAATTGTCCAGTAATTTTCCTCGTGGATGAAAATAAGAAATGAGGATGTGCTGGCTTGTTTCCCGATATTCCAGCATCCGGATAGGTCTGTGTCCGGTATGTTGAAAAACAAAGTCGGAGATCTCGGCAAAATAAGGGTCTTCTTGAAAAACAGTATGGATTTCGGGCTGCGGCATTGCTTGAAAGTCAGGGACGTCGGCCTGCTCTTTCCCTGTGTGCAAATGGAGCGCGATCTTGGTGGCGTTCCCGGTAGACAGGATAGCCCATAGGGTATCTCCTTCCACGGAAGCAAAACTAAGAAGCTCGTCCTGCCAAGCCACTTTATTTTTTGTGGTGTCAAAGACCATCACTCCTTGGTGAATAGGCAAATCTTGTTGCAGAAACCCATGAAATAGGGCCCATTGCCCCCAAAGAGCCTCGATGCCGGACCACCAATCCAATCCGGTATGAAGTAGGAAAGGAGTATTGCCCGGACTGAAAAAGGAATAGGAAACTTTTTTCTCCTGAGAGGACCTAGTCTCGACGAGCCAAGCAGGGTAGGAGGGAAAGGACGATGGGACCAGCCGCCAAATAGGATCTAGGAAAGTATGATCGAGTAGTAGATGCAAACGTAGTTTTTGTAACTTCGACAAAAATAACAAACGGATGCGACTCTCTCCCGTCTACTTTTTCTTTTGCCTTTTTTTTGGTGGCACTCTCTATTCCCAGGACAAGGTGCTTTGGATGAAGATAGAGGGGGAAATAGATCCTAGGTCTACTCGGTATGTGAAATTGGCATTGGAAAAAGCCTCTGAAATCAAGGCCAAGGCAGTACTGGCAGAGATCAATACCTATGGAGGGAGAGTAGACGATGCCGATAAGATCAGGACCTATTTGTTGGAATGCCCAGTTCCTGTCTATGCTTTTGTCAATAAAAATGCAGCTTCCGCGGGTGCATTGATTTCCATTGCCTGCGACAGCATCTACATGGCGCCCGGGGCCAACATAGGAGCCGCTACAGTCGTGATGGGGGGAACAGGGGAAGTAGCCCCCGATAAGTACCAGTCCTATATGCGTTCCATGATGCGGTCCACTTCGGAAGTCAACAAACGGAATCCCAAAATCGCGGAGGCAATGGTGGATGAGAAAATCGAACTCGATTCGACGATCAAAAAAAGAGGGCAAGTGATCACCTTTACTACACAGGAGGCCATCCGGCATGGTTTCTGCGAAGGCCAACTATCTTCCGTACAAGAAGTATTGAAAGCAACTGGGCACACCAAAGCGGAAATGGAAAAATTCGAATTGGATTGGGTGGAAGCCACCATCGCCTATTTCCTGAATCCGGCCTTGAGCGGGATCCTTATCCTCCTCATGTTGGGAGGGATTTATTACGAACTCCAGGCTCCTGGACTTGGGTTTCCTTCCATTGTCGCCATCGTGGCGGCATTGCTGTATTTTACCCCGTATTATCTCAATGGCCTGGCCGCCAATTGGGAGATCCTGCTTTTTCTCGTAGGACTTTTACTGCTGGGGCTTGAAATCTTTGTCATCCCCGGTTTCGGTATAGCGGGCATCGCAGGATTGGCGGTCGTATTGCTGTCCTTTTTTTTGGTCATGCTCAACAATGATTTTTTCGATTTCTCCTTTGTCCCGGATAAAATGTTTTTTCAGGCGGGTACGGTGACGGTCGTGTCTTTCATCGGCATGATCCTGTTCGTTTTTTGGGCGCTGAGCCAATTGTCTACCAGCAAACGATTGGCTAAGATTTCCCTTCAGTCCAAAATGGAAAGCGGCGCAGGGTACACCACGGCTGCATTGTCCTCCCAGTTGATCGGTTCCACCGGGTGGGTAGTCACCGAATTGCGCCCGATCGGAAAAATCGAGATTCAAGGAGAATTGTATAGTGCGATTTCACGAGGGGCTTTTTTGGCAAAAGGAACCTCCGTGCAAATCGTGGCGATCGAGATCAACACCTTGGTGGTAAAGGAAAGGCTTGCATAAAGGCACGTTCAATTTTTGTGATAAATGATCTCGAATAGTTGGCTCATGATCCGTGCTTTCTGCAACATATCATAGAGGCAAGCGATTTCTTCGGCAGAAAGCACCATGGACACTTTGCGGGAATCAGTCGGAAGATAGATGTTTTTGCAATGGCGTTCTTCATGCAATTCCTTCTTTTCGTACTGCACGCAGATGAATTTCCACAAGGCTTCGTATTCCGGAAGAAGGAGGTGCAGCGTCACGTTTCCAAAGGCAAGTTGGTAGCTGTCGCAGTTCCGGCAATGGACCACGTACCCGTGATCGCAATGGTGCAAGGTAGTATAGTGGCAATGTTCCATGGCAAATAAGGTCAATAGGCGGGTAGGGACTCTTCGGTTCAGCAAGGAACAATCCCAGTTCAAACCTTCCAAGCCCCTCCCATATCTTCATACTTCAATTTAGTTATTTAGAATAATTATAAACAAAGCAAAAATAGGAATTGGGAGAACGAGGAACAATACGCTAAAAAGTGTGTTTTACGCTACCCCAAAATAGGTAACAACGCCACGTCGGCAGCAGTTGAAAACCCTGTCGCTTTAATGTCTTAAAAACCATACAATTTTGTATATTTGGCTTATGAATGTAGATCAAAGACTTAGAAATAGCCTTGTCAGGAAGCTTCAACGATTGCCGACAGACAAATTGAGTGAAGTAAATGAGTTGTTGGGCAAAATAGAAAACCAACTCAGATCGAAAGACAAAACCTTACAATTAGCAGGGTCTTGGAAAGATGTAGAAGATGATTTTTTTACGGAAATGGTAGAAAAACTTCATAGAAATAGGAGCCAAGATAGACAGATAGGCTAACGTGACTGAATCTTTGGTCGATACTGATATATTGCTTTTTATTTTAAAGGCGACCCGATAGTATTGGAACATTTCAATGACTATTTGAAAGAATTTGATGGAATTAACATTTCAATCATTACCTATTATGAAATCTTAGGAGGGCTCAGTTTCAAAAAAGCTCAAAAGCAGATCAAGGAGTTTGAAGAATTCGTCAACAACAATACCCTCATTCATATTTCGGAAGAGTCTGCAAGAATATCTAGTAGCATTTATGCAGACTTGAGACAAAGAGGATTTACAATAGGCACTTCGGATATTTTAATTGCAGGAATTGCGATTGAAAACGAACTGACCTTGATTACAAACAACGAAAAGCATTATGAGCCCATTCAAAAGCTCCAAATAAAGAACTGGAAAAAATAGGGTGCGATCGTAATTTTATAACCCTTGACAACGTTCTTTCCCTCGTTGATAGCAGTTGAAGACCCTACTGATCGTTTTATTTTAAAAAAAGCCCCGTCGCGTCAGCGGCGGAAAAGGTTCTTTTCCAATGCCCAAAGGATCAGGTCGCTCGTCTTTTTTACGCCTGCTTTCTTCATGATGTTTTTCCGATGGGTGGCAACGGTTTTTTCACTGATAAAAAGGATGTCGGCAATTTGCTCGTTGGAACGCCCTTTGCAGATGTAGCGGAAAATCTCCAATTCCCGTTCCGAAAAACTCGATTGCTTGGAAGCATTGGAAAGGTATCCATTGATAAGCAATTGAGTAATCTCGGGCGTAAAATAATCGACACCATTTGCAATGGACCGGATCGCTTGCACGATTTCTTCTTGGGACACGTTTTTGCGGATGAACCCTGAAATGCCGGCCCGGATGGACATGATGACCGGGATCTCACAGTAGCAATCCGAGATGATCAAAACTTTCGTACAAGGAGATTCCTGCTTCAGTTGGTCAATGAGTTCTTGGATGGGGCGATCGCATAAATTGATCTCTATAATTGCGATATTGGGAGTATGCTGGGCTACCAACACCACGAATTCGTCTATATCGCTTGTCTCTCCCACGATAGTCACATCTTTGAGCGTCTGCAAGGATTTTTTGATCCCCTCCCGAATCAGGAAATAGTCGTCGGCGATGATCACTTTTAGTGTCATGTATTGTTTAGAATGATTCTAAACAGGCAAATGTAGCCATTGGAAAACGAAACGCAAGATTATCTAGAATTAATCTAAATAATTTTTTCCTGTGAAGGAATGGTGAAATCAAGGATTTAAGGGGAGAGATCGGCGAACATAAATTCGTTTGGCACCTAAATTCCATTAATTTGCGCCTCTTTTTACCGAATTTCAGAACATGATCAAGATCACATTGCCCGATGGTTCGTCCAGAGAGTACGAAAAAGGGACCACAAGTTTGGAGATTGCCCGAAGCATCAGCGAAGGGCTGATGCGCAATGTATTGGCCGCCAAGGTAAATGGCAAAGTACAGGACGCCAATCTTCCTATTCAAGAAGATGCCACTCTGCAGTTGCTTACATGGAATGACACGGAGGGCAAATCGACGTTCTGGCATTCGTCTGCCCATCTTTTGGCAGAAGCCCTTGAAGCCCTTTACCCTGGCGTGAAACTTGGCATCGGCCCTGCCATCGAAGCAGGGTTTTATTACGATATAGATTTGGGCGACCGTCATTTCTCCCAAGAAGACTTCAAGCAAGTGGAGGACAAAATGTTGGAGTTGGCCCGGAACAAAAGCGAATTCATCCGGAGGGAAGTACCGAAGGACGAAGCCATCAATTACTTCGGTGCCAAAGGAGACGAATACAAACTGGAATTGATCGAAGGGCTACAGGACGGTCAGATCACTTTTTATACACAAGGCCATTTCACGGACCTGTGCCGTGGCCCGCATATCCCCAACACTGGGTTTATCAAGGCCGCCAGGATCTTGAACGTAGCAGGAGCTTACTGGCGAGGGGATAGCGAACGCAAAATGTTGACCCGGATTTACGGCATCACGTTTCCGAAACAAGGAGAGTTGGACGAATATTTGCGGGTCTTGGAAGAAGCGAAAAAACGCGACCACCGGAAATTAGGCCAAGAAATGGAATTGTTCATGTTTTCCGACAACGTAGGAAAGGGATTGCCCTTGTGGCTTCCGAAAGGAACCGTCTTGCGGGAACGCCTCATGAACTTTTTGAAAAAAGCACAAGAAAAGGCGGGCTACCAACAGGTCACCACGCCGCATATCGGCAACAAGAAACTATACATTACCTCCGGCCATTACGAAAAGTACGGGAAGGATTCATTCCAAGCGATCGACACGCCGGAGGAAGAGCAATTTTTCTTGAAACCCATGAATTGCCCACATCACTGTGAAATATTCAAATTCCGTCCCCGTTCGTACAAGGAGTTGCCTTTGCGTTTGGCAGAATTCGGAACTGTATACCGTTATGAGCAGAGCGGAGAGCTTCATGGCTTGACACGTGTACGTGGGTTTACCCAAGACGATGCCCATATCTTTTGTCGACAGGACCAAGTAAAAGACGAATTCAAGAAAGTAATCGATTTGGTTCTGTTCGTATTCAAATCCCTCGGTTTTGATGATTATACAGCCCAAATTTCGTTGCCGGATCCGGCCAACAAAACAAAATACATCGGGTCGGAAGAGAATTGGACAGCTGCGGGGAATGCCATCCGGGAAGCAGCTGAAGAAAAAGGCCTGAGGACGGTGACCGAATTGGGCGAGGCGGCATTTTATGGCCCCAAACTCGATTTTATGGTACGGGATGCCATCGGCCGGAAATGGCAATTGGGGACCATCCAAGTAGATTATGTTCTCCCTGAAAAATTTGATTTGGAATACATCGGGTCCGACAATCAGAAACACCGGCCCGTGATGATCCATCGTGCTCCTTTCGGCTCGTTGGAACGTTTTACTGCCGTGTTGATCGAACACTGTGCGGGTAACTTCCCCTTGTGGTTGGCTCCTGACCAGTACATCATCCTTCCAATCTCGGAAAAATTCCACGACTACGCGCACAACGTGAAGAGCCTGTTAGACGGGTTCGACATCCGTGGCACAGTGGATGAACGGGACGAAAAGATCGGGCGCAAAATCCGGGATGCAGAAGTGGCCAAAGTACCCTATATGCTCATCATAGGAGAGAAGGAACAAGAGGATACGACCATCACGGTACGGAAGAAATTTGAGGGCGACAAAGGAGCCATGTCCTTGGAGGAATTCGTGCGCATGTTCAAAGAAGAAATCGTCGTAGCCTAAGAATGTAAGCTCCCTTACATCGTCGTCTCCAAAATGACGAAGAGTAAGGGAGTTTTTGTTGCTCTATCCCTTGCCTCGGATGGTTTCTTTACGGCCATTGCCGATCTTCTCTATTGCATAAAGAAGATATTTTTGCCTAGATGGCAAATCATCTCCTATATTTGTTGTTGTTCAATGCTGTACCATGCTTTATCCGCTCAAATTCCGGACCATTTTCAAAGATAAAATCTGGGGAGGTTCCAAGATCCACACCATTTTGGGAAAGGACTTTTCCCCACTGCCCAATTGTGGGGAAACATGGGAAATTTCAGGAGTTCCCGGCAATGTTTCGGTGGTAGAAGAAGGAGAACTGAAGGGGAAATCATTGAACGAGTTGATCGAGACTTACAAGGAAGAATTAGTAGGTACGGCTGTCTGGAAAAGGTATGGAAAAGAATTTCCTTTGTTGATCAAATTCATCGACGCGAACGAGGACCTCTCCATTCAGGTGCATCCTGACGACGATTTGGCCAAGACACGCCACGATTCGTTCGGAAAAACGGAAATGTGGTACATTTTTCAGGCAGATCCGGATTCTTCCCTGATCGTCGGATTCAACAAGGACACCAACAAAGAAGAGTATCTGAAAAAATTGGCAAGCGGATCCCTGATGGACATTCTCAACCGGGAAAAAGTGCAAGAAGGCGATTGCTTTTTTATCCCTGCCGGTCGTGTGCATACGATTGGGAAAGGACTTCTTTTGGCCGAAATCCAACAGACTTCGGATGTTACCTACCGCATCTACGACTTTGACAGGGAGGACGACAAAGGCCAGAAAAGAGAGCTTCACACGGAACAATCGGTGGATGCCTTGGATTACAAAGGCTATCCCGAGTACAAGACAGCCTACGAAGAGAAGCTAAACCAGGCCACCCCCTTGGTCCAATGTACCTATTTTACCACCCAGCTGATTTCTTTCAGCACGTTGGTAACACGTGACTACAGGGAAAAGAAGTCGTTCGTCATTTACATCTGCTTCGAAGGAGAAGCGGCCATCAAGACAGCGTCTGGGTATTATACCTTGGAAATGGGGGACAGTTATTTGATCCCGGCTTCACTTAAACACGTGGAACTTATCCCCAAAGAGGCGACGAAAGTGTTGGAGGTATTTATCGAAGCATAGATAAAGGCGCTCTTTTAAAAGACGCCTGCTTCCTCATTGCGATTAATTCATTCTTTGCCCGAATTCCCTTTTAATTTCCCATAATAATGAGGAAATTCGCACCCTAATTTCCAAATGCTTGAGAGGCGTTTGGCCTAGCACACAATAACACTTCTTATGGAAACAGCAGTGACCGAACAAACGAAATTCTTCGTGATTGATTTTGACAGCACCTTGGCCAAAGTAGAAACGCTGGACCTATTGTGCGAAATCTCCCTCCATGGACGCCCCGACAAGGAATCTTGCTTGAAACAAGTACAAGAAATCACCAACTTGGGCATGGAAGGAAAGATCAATTTCTCGGAATCGTTGGCGAAGCGCCTGCAGATCCTGAAGGCCAATAAGAGACACATTCCTGCGTTGATCGAGCGCTTGAAAGACAATATTTCAGACTCTTTCAAGCGGAACAAGGTATTCTTTGACAACTATGCGGATCAAGTGTATATCTTGTCGAGCGGGTTCAAGGAAATTATCGAACCTGTCGTATTGGAATTGGGCATCCAGCCCGACCATGTGCTGGCCAATACGTTTGAGTTTGATTTGGAAGGAAATATTGTCGGATGTGACAAAAACAATCCCCTTTCAGGCGATCAAGGAAAAGTAGCCACGCTGAGAAAATTGCAGTTGCAAGGCGAGGTGTATATGATAGGAGATGGCTATACGGATTATGAGCCCAAAGCGGCCGGTTTGGCGACCAAGTTTTATGCGTTTACCGAAAACGTAACACGCAAACGGGTGGTAGAATTGGCCGATTATGTCGTTCCTACCTTGGACGAATTCTTGTTTTTGGAAAATTTACCCCGTGCCCAATCCTATCCCAAAAGCCGCATGACTGTACTTTTATTAGAAAATATCCATCCTGAAGCAGTAAAACTCTTTAAAGAAGAAGGCTACAATGTAGAAACGGTCAAAGGTGCCTTGGACGAAGACGAGTTGTGCGAACGGATCAAAGATGTTTCCATCTTGGGCATCCGATCCAAAACCAACGTGACCGAAAAGGTATTGGAACATGCCAATAAATTGATTTCCGTAGGCGCTTACTGCATCGGGACCAACCAGATCGACTTAAAAGCATGTACAAAGAGGGGCATTGCTGTGTTCAACGCACCTTACAGCAATACGCGTAGCGTAGTAGAGTTGACGATTGGCTCTATCATCATGCTCTCCCGCAATATCGTCCAAAAATCGAATTGGATGCACGAGGGAAAATGGGACAAGTCGGCGAACGGTTCCCATGAAGTACGGGGCAAGAAATTGGGTCTTGTCGGTTATGGCAATATTGGCACCCAGCTTTCTGTTTTGGCCGAAGCACTGGGCATGGAAGTATATTATTACGATGTAGTAGAAAAATTGCAATTGGGCAATGCCAAAAAATGCAAGACCTTGCATGAATTGTTGGGATTGGCCGATTTCTTGTCGTTGCATGTAGACGGCAGGGGAAATAACAAAGGCATGTTTGGCGAAGCAGAATTTGCCGCCATGAAAGACGGCGTGATCTTTTTGAACATGAGCCGCGGACATGTGGTGGACGTACAGGCATTGTCCAACGCCATCAAGTCGGGAAAAGTAAAGGGAGCGGCAGTGGATGTATTTCCCTACGAGCCCAAAACAAACAACGAGGAGTTCGTCAGCGAACTGAGAGGCTTAAACAATGTCATCCTGACACCGCATATCGGAGGAAGCACCGAAGAAGCCCAATTCAACATCGGCCAATTTGTGCCGGGGAGGATCACGGAATACATCAATTCGGGTACTACCTATGGAAGCGTGAATTTCCCGCAGATCCAATTGCCGGAGTTGAAAGACGCGCATCGCCTGATGCATGTTCACGACAATGTGCCGGGTATTTTGGCGAGCATCAACCAGATCTTGGCGAAACACAACATCAATATCTTAGGGCAATACCTAAAGACAAATGAAACGATCGGGTACGTGATCACGGACATCGCCAACGATGTACGCTACGACGAGGAATTGGTAAAAGATTTGAAGAATATCCCCGGGACGATCCGGCATCGGATGTTGTATTAAGGCCGCTTATTGCACCATGTTTTGGAAGCCTTTGTGGGAAACGTAAGGGCTTCTTTCTTAAATGGGCATATCTGTCGAACTAGTGAAAACCTGTGCCACGAGAGATCCCTCCGTTGTCAGGATGACAGTGCGGTGCTAATTAGGAAGGGTAGCAAATGTTCCTGTACAACTCGATTCTCTTTTTTAAAGCATAAAATGCTGTTCCACGGTTTTATACGTATCGAACTCGGCAGTGGCCTTGCGGCCCAGATGGAGCCGGTATCCTTTTTGCAGCTTGGGTTTTGAAGGAGGGGCAAAAAGAGAAAGGCGAGAGCTGGAGTAGCCGCCCACATTTTCTTTTTTTCCCTTTCTGCCCTTTTCAATTTGTAGGACTCTCTCCTTTTACTTGCTTTCACACTCAAATTCACACTATATTCTAACTACACCCATTTGCCTTTTCGAGGAAAAAAGGGCTTTCCCTTCCTTCACATTTTAGATACTCGATCTATTTTTGTTATTTAGCGAATCGGGTTCGGATGGAACTTGGTTTTTGTTTTATCAGCCAGAAAATGGCTTCATAGGGAATGAAAAAGCGTGCGCTCGTTCATCTCCCATTACGTAGACTGAAATGTATACTCCCGTTTTAACCAAAACCAACATCTCTGTACTCGGAGGAGGAAGTTGGGCCACTGCCATCGTCAAGATTCTTTCGGAAAAGGATGTGAAAATAAAGTGGTGGTTACGAAACAAGGAGGCTGTCAACCATATCAAGTCCTATCACCACAATCCCAATTATTTGAGTGATGTGGCCATCAATACCAAGAAAGTAAAGCCGGATACCCACATTGTCAAAACCATCGAAGATGCACACGTGGTGGTATTGGCCGTTCCTTCGGCATTTTTAAAAGATCTCCTCGGCAGTTTCGATGCGTCCTTGTTGAGGGGGAAAACCATCGTGTCTGCCATCAAAGGCATTGTGCCGGGCGATAACCTTCTCATCTCGGATTATTTGGAACGGGAATACAACGTGCACCCTTCCGATTTTTGTGCGATCGTGGGGCCGTGCCATTCCGAAGAAATCGCCATGGAAAAGCAATCGTATCTCACGGTAGCTTGCCAAGAATATGACACGGCTTTTCAGTTTTCCACCCTATTGAATTGCCGCTATGTGAAGACGCAACTGCTCACAGACGTGATCGGTGTGGAATATGCGGCCATCATGAAAAATGTGTATGCCATTGCCTGTGGCATTGCCAGAGGCCTAAATTATGGAGACAATTTTCAGGCTGTCTTGGTGTCGAATGCCATGCAGGAGATCAAGCGGTTTTTGGATGCCGTAAAACCCATGAGCACACGCGATTTGAATGCTTCCGCCTATTTGGGAGACTTGGTAGTCACGGCATATTCCCAGTTTAGCCGCAACAGGACGTTCGGTACCATGGTGGGCCATGGGTATTCGGTGAAATCGGCCCAGATGGAAATGAACATGGTCGCAGAGGGATATTATGCGGCAAAGTGCATCAATGAAGTGAACAAGAAATATTTCGTAGACCTCCCTATTTGCAAAGCCGTTTACAACATCTTATACGAAAAAATTTCCCCTTCCGTCGAATTCGAAATCTTGAAAAACCTGCTGCGCTAATCCGTTTTGTACGCAGGCGGGCAACCTTGCTTTGGAAACGTGCAAGAGGCATGTGCTGGCATAATTATTTCATGGCTTGACTAAAACTAATCGCCATGAAACTACCTTATTTTCTTGGGATTGCTGCAGGAATTGGAGCAGTCCTTTTTCTTACTTCCGACAAGGGGAAAGAACTAGTAAATCAAGCCAAAGGAACGCTCACCGACCTTTACCAAAACGGAATGGACAAAGTGTCCACAGCGTTTAAGGATACTGGGGAGCAAGCGTTGGCCTATGCAGAACAGGAAAGCTAAAAACCGCATTCCAGAAGCAGGAGGTATAGGAAATCTGCCTATACCTCCTGCTTTGATAAATATAAGCGATAGATAATCTAGATTTTTCTATTTAAGCACGCTCAAATAGGTTGATGCACCTGTCGCCGTTCCAATTCTTTTTCGTCCGTCAGGTCCAAGCGAAGGGGAGTGATAGAAACCAGGTCATGTTCGATGGCCCATCGGTCGGTTCCCTCTTCGGCTGGTGCTAGCGGAGTCACAGTAAACCAATAATGTTTCGCACCGTTCGGATCCAATCCCGGTACGATGGTCCCGTCGTACTGTCGGACCGATTGCCTTGTCCAGATGATGTCTTTTGGCTCAAAAGGAAAATTGACATTCCAGAGCCCGACTCCCGGGCTTTGGAACAAGATTTCCAATGCCTGGTTGATATAGGGCTGCAAAAGATCGAATTTGGGATATCCGTTTTTTACAGGTGTACTGAGGGCAATCCCTTTTTTCCCCAACAACACCGCTTGTTTGGCCGCGGCCAGCGTGCCGGAGTGCCACATGGAGTTTCCCACATTCAAGCCCATGTTGATGCCAGAGAGCACCACATCGATTTGGGAATAGAGGTGCGTGCCCAGTGCCGTGCAATCTGCCGGCGTTCCGTTGACGCGGAAGGCCTCGATTCCTTCAAAAGGAACAGGGGAAGTACGCAGTGATAAGGGCCTTGAATGTGTGACGGCGTGCCCCATGGAAGATTGCTCTGCATCTGGAGCCACTACCACCACATCTCCGAACTGTTTGGCAATGTGGGCAAGGGCTGCTAAGCCAGGACTGTAAATCCCATCGTCGTTTGTAATCAAGATTCTCATGCTGTTTGCTTCACCAAGATTGTGCCACTGGTGTGTACATGCATGTGTCGCAAAAGCCGATGTTGTCCCCGGTTTCATTTCGAAGCGGAAGCCATCTGCCGGAATTGCATAAAAATGACAGTTTTGGCCGATTTTCACGTACATGTGAGCCATGGGGAAATGTCCCAATAATGCAAAGTGCCCTTTTTTCAGAAGTTTGAAGAGAGTTTTGTGCCAAATCCTTGGCATGTTCATTTTATACGCATGTGAAAGAAAACATAAAATCAGATGGAAGTAATCGACAAAATCACCGAAAACAAAGAAAAAAAAGAGGGACCTATCGCCAAAGCGATCGAAAACCAAACCGCGAAATTGCCTTCCGACTTCTTTTTATGGGCTGCTTTGGGCTCTATGGCTGTCTCATTGGCATTAAAGGTAGCCAAACAAGACCATAAGGCTTTGTTTGTAGGGCAATGGGCCTCTCCCTTCCTCCTTTTTGGGCTTTACAATAAACTTGTAAAAGTAGAAGGCCACGACCAACACGACCGGGGACAAGGAGGAAACTGAAAGGGGTGGGTGAGATCGTTTTGCCAGCCCTTGGTTGTAGAAAAGATGCTTTGCGATAAGACAGAGCACGAGAGAGATGGCACGATTTGTTCTTCAGGCTTATTAAATTTAAGATTTATGAAACATTCACATTATGAAGAAGCTGCCAAACACCACGAGGAGGCGGCAAAACACCAACGACAAGCTCATCAGCATCACACAGAGGGGAATGATGAAAAAGCTTCCACGCACGCACATGCGGCACAAGGCCATCATGTAAAAGCAGCCGAACAGGCCAAGGAAGCTTCCAAAAAACATGCTGAAAAGCATTCTGCCTAATGTGTATAAGGCCTGAACCTAGGCTCAGGCCTTATATTTTCCTCTTTTACTTTTTCCCACGATTTGGCCATTTCGAAATTGAGGCCATATTATAAAGCCAACTACAAGATATTGCCATGTTCTCATTTATAAGCCTGAAGTATTTCCTCCACGAGAAGTAGGTACGGACAACAGAATGGAACGGAGAAGCGGATCCAAGGTTTGAGAAGAAAGCGGCTTGGGAAGGTAATATTGGATGGGGTGTCTCCCGCAAAGCAAAGGGCGGTAAGCATAGTCGCATACTGAAAGGATGAGAAAAGGACAATTAGGAAAAAGATGCGATTTTTCAAATAAGTGGCATATAGGAAGTGGCGGTGATTCTACGTCCAAAAGATCCAATGCGATAATGTCTGGCATTTTGCCGTAAATGTGCCAATAGTGGGCCAAGAATTCTGATGCTTCCTCCCCACTTCGCCGTATTTCGATTTGTTGAAACAGTTTGGTCTTTTCAAGGAGCCGCTTGGTGATAAAAATGCTTACGTCATCATTGTCTACTAAAAGTATAGAAGGATGGTTTTTCATGAAAAAAAGGTTTTACAAATGTAGCAACGTTAATATGATTACCTGCCCGTTTTTATACGGAAAAGTGCTGGAGAAATACTGCTTTTTGGGAATAAGAACTGGTTTTCAGAAAGAAGATCCGTTGATTCTGTTCCGGCAAGAACGTGTAGCATGTTGTCTATAAAATCCGGTAGAATCAATAAGTAAACACCTAGAAAATGGGCATTGTTGCAATCCGATCTCTTCCTTTTTGTCGTCAGATTTGAAAATACATAGGTGCAGAATTTAAGGCAATTCAGGCGTGCAAAGGTTCTAATTTGTTTACAGTATCGGCTATCTGGATGTCCGCGATTTTCAGATTGAGGTTTTTTAGCAGCGTATCAAATTCCGAACACCAGTTTTGCGCCTGAACGTCGTGTTCACTTTCTTTTTTAAATGCATCATACTGTTTGACTTTGATGAGAAAGGCTAAATTTCTGGCCTTCCAGAAATCAGGAGAGAGCAAGAATCCTTCCGTTACCTTCAGTAATTCGTTGACATGTTTCAACGGTTCAATGTCCTTTGGAGCAGCCATAAAGCGTTCCAAAAGCTCGGCCACCCGTAGGCTCACCAAGAAATTGAGCGTGACTTTGTCAATATCTACTTTTAGTCTAGAGATCTCGTCTTTCAGGCTTTTGAACTCCTTTAGGTCGATTTTCTCGCTTTCCAAGATTTTGCGGACCCTGTTGTTTACGACAAAATCTGCCGTGACCTTCATATGGGGAGGCAGCGGCATGGCCAGTTCGTAGATGATCTGCATAAGGTGGTAATGTGTATCGTACATTTGCCGGTAGACGCCTTCGATGTTCGACAAATCGTCTTGAAGAAGTTGTGTGACAATTCTTTTTTGGTCGTCTTTGAACAAATGCCAGAAAGAATAATGATGGGTTCCGAAATGTTTGTCCATCAAAAGCAATACTTCCTGGACATTGCCCTTTTCGAAGGCGTTGCAGATTTCGTCGTGCATTTTTTCAAAATTTCCGTTCTCCTCAAATGGACCGATAGCCCCGAACAATTGGTGTTCTCCCAAATGCAGGACAGCAAAATGCACAATGGTTTCTTCCCATGTGATCTTGGAGCACACGGTGGCTTTCCCGATGGCCAGTTTGTATTTGCCGGCTTTGTACAAATCGTAAAATTCAGATTTTACCGTATAGGAATAGAGATCTTGAAATTCGGGATATGCTGTAAAAAGCGAGGATAGGGCGTAATGGGCACCGACTCTCAGCAAGTCCATGACAGAGGGTTGGATGATTTTTTTGTAGGCGTTGGCCGCATTGCCTTGTTCGGGAAGATTGCTTGGGGCCTTTTCCAGCAATTGGATAAAGGCAGGTTCTAGATCTTTCCCCGTAGTTTCTTTGGCCAATTGGATGGCCCTGGCCGCATACAAGATGTCTTGCATCGTTTCCAAGCCCGTTACCTCGTCAAAAAACCATCCACAACTGGTGTACATCAGCATGGCGTGGTACTGCATTTCGAATAGCCTGAGCACTTTTATTTGTTCCCCTTCTGTAAGTTCTTTGGTAGTCCATTGCGATAAAAATTTGAGCACATTGTCTTTCGTCCGGTTACGGACCACTTGGATATAGGCATTTCGGGCCTCCCAAGGCGTCTTGATGAAAGATTTTATCGCTTCTTCATACAAAGGGATCAGTTGGTCCCTTACCCAATCGAAGGCTTCTCTTAAAGGGGCGCGCCAGTTTTGCTGCCAATTGGGATGTCCTGTATTGCAGCCGCAATTGCTTTTCCAACGTTCCACGCCATGCACGCAACTCCAGGACGAATTTTCGATGATCTGTACCTCCCATTCGGGCGGAAATTTTTCGAGAAACTCCCCATAGACCGTTACATGGGCGTTCTTATTTTGCTCGATGTTGTGCAGGCAGTAGGAAAGTGCCATTTCGCCGTATTCATGGTGATGGCCATAGCTTTCCCCGTCCGTCGCGATATGCGACAGTTGAGGCGCATCGTCTTGGTCAAAGCATGCGAACAGCCTGCCACACAGTGTGTCGCCGTTTTCGAGCAGATGTTCGAACGCAATGGCTTTGGACACGTTCCCATCATAAAAAAAGAGGGCGATTTTATTCCCGGAGGGCAACACGCATTGATAAGCCCGCCGAGGGTCTACGCGTCCTTGAGAGACATCGTACCATTCTTGTTGGTCTATTTTGCGCACACTTTTGGCTTGGAAAGGGGAAAGGATAGTGAATTTGATGCCGTGTTTGGCCAGCAATTCCAACGTATCCGTGTTGATGGCCGTTTCGCCGCACCACATCCCCTCGCAAGGTCGTCCGTAACGCGATTCAAAATCCTTGATTCCCCAGATGATCTGGGTTTCTTTGTCCCGGTCGTTGGCCAAGGGCATGATCATGTGGTTATAGGCCTGTGCCAAGGCGGAACCGTGGCCGGAAAAACGGGCTTGGCTTTCCTTGTCTGCTTCGATGATTGCCTTGTAAGTATCGGCTTGGTGGATTTCCATCCAGGAGAGCAAGGTTGGACCAAAGTTGAAACTGATGTACGAGTAGTTGTTTACGATGTCTACAATGCTGTTCTCTCCATCCAAAATACGGGAAGCCGCATTGCGGGCGTAGCATTGAGCCGTGATGCGGTGATTCCAGTTGTGGAACGGATAGGCAGAATCTTGGATCTCCACATCGTTCAGCCATGGATTTTCACGTGGGGGTTGATAGAAATGTCCATGTACACAGATATACTTATTGGTCATAAAGATGGTTTGATAATGCTTTTCAAAAAAGCTACAGAAGAAACTACAGGTTTTCCTCGCTTATTTTTTTTCAACTTTTTTCCCTCTTTAAAATACAAATCCACTTTTCGGAGGTGCTGTGCAGCAAGATTAAAAAACTGTACCAAATGAGGTTTTGCGGCAAAAAAAGTGATCGATTTCCACTGAAAGGATACAGCTCATTCAAATGGAACGGAAAAATATATCAAAATAATCCAAACATGGGAAGAGAAAGATCGGAGAATAGGAATATGTCCAGTCCTTAAAGGGACTAGGAGTCACCTTCTTGTAGGCCGGAAGGAGGAAACAGGAACTGGTCATCGCTCTCGTGACAGGAGAAAGGTCTTTTTCATAGAACAATTTTGAAAGTAGTTTGTATTAGGATAACGATGTACGGATAGGGTTAGAAATGGTACCGAAGGATCTTTGGAACATTGTTATAAGCAATAGGTAAAATTAATTTAAACATAAATTAATGAATATATAGACGCTTTGTCTTGTGGGAATCCATGGCTACGTATTAATTGAGCCTGTCAAAATTTTACGTACATGTAATCCATGTAGAAGGCATGTGGGCAGGAATTCTACATAATAGCAACTGCTTATCCATCCTATGCCCACTTTAGTAGGCTATATGAGGGAGTATGCATGAGAGGAGAGCAATGGAAAATTTTGGCACATTCGTTTTAATGTTCCAAAGAATAGTCAAAAGGCCTAAACATATAAAGGACGAGAGATGGAAACATGGAAAAAGGAAGCACGGACCGCATATAAGCAAAAATTCTATTCGTTCATGGGAGACGGTGTCATCAACGAATATGACAGGCTCCGCCGTGACATTGATACACATACAAAGGATTTCGAAAAGAAACACATCGGAATCTCCGAATTTGAAAATCTAGAAAAAGTCCAAAAGGGAAGTTATGCAGATCTGTTGATTGCCTCCGCCGAATTGGAAACCCTGTACCAATATTATAAGGAAGCCACCGATTCGCTAGGATTTTTGGAGGATCTCGATTTCAAACCGCAAAAAATGGATTTCCGGGGCTTCCTGTACGTGTATTCGACCAAGGCATAAGCTTCTGCCGATAGAAGGAGAGAGGGTGTTCGCCGGAAATAAAAAAAGGGATCAAATTTTAATGTCAATTTCTTCGTAAAAGGCTTTTTTAGATGGCATATGGAATGATTTTTTAAGGGTGAGGGAAATAAGAAAACGAGTTTAAACCCTATTGTATGAAAAACGCACTTCCTGGTTTCGTCACCTTGGCCGCCTTCGGCTTGGCCGCTGTATGTTTTGGATTTAAAGAACAAAATATAGATCCGCATTCACTCGCCGTTCAAAATACGGATGTAGGAACTTCTTCTACTTCCGGAACCACTACATTAGGGACTACCACGGCTACTAGTTCCGGCAGTACCTATGGTACCACCACCACGCCAGATGGTTCTTCGATACCGGCAACCACGGGTGCCACAACCTATGGCCCTTCAGGCAGCACCACCGCCGCCACCACGGCTTCTTCCAGTTTTGGCACGACAGGAACTACCACAGCTGGGACGACGGTAGGAGGTACCACTTCCAATACAACGAGCTCTAGTACATTCGGAGGCACCTCTACGGCGGGTACCACTACCATGGGAACTACCACAGCCGGGACGTCTACGGGAGGATCTACTAGCGGCACCACCATGGGAGGAACCACGTATTAAATTCGAAGAAAAAGCTCCCACGAAGTATGTTAGAATCCATTGCCAGCGCATGAAATGGTTGACAAATCCATTTGTGCTCGATTTGCGGTCCCTCAGTGCGTTGCGCATAGGGCTTGGCCTTGTCCTCCTCGTTGATTTGTACATTCGATGGGGGGACTTGGGAGCCCACTATTCGGAAGAAGGTGTCCTGCCCCTGCATGTTCTTTTCCAATACCACTGGCTGCCGAACTTCTTTTCGGTGTACTTGATTGGGAATTCGCCTTTTTGGGCCCATCTCTTGATGGCTTGCAATACCCTTTGCCTTGTTGCCATGGCACTCGGCTACCGTACCCGACTCTTTACGGTTCTCAGTTGGGTATTTTTGGTTTCGATTCAAAACCGGAACGGGCTGGTGGAGCAAGGAGGCGACGATTTGTTACGGCTTTTGGTTTTTTGGGGCATGTTTTTGCCTTGGGGAGCCTATTTTTCTTATGATACCATGTATATTCCGCGCGCAGCTCCGAAATATGTTTCTGTAGCAGGAATAGGATACATTTTGTTGCTTTTTTCCTTGTATTTTTTTTCCGCCTTGCTCAAAAACGGGGCAGAATGGAACAAGGAATATACGGCTCTTTATTATGCGCTGAGTTTGGATATGATTGTCCTTCCGGGAGGAAAAATGCTCTATGCCTATCCGAATTTGATGCGTGTTCTGACGGCGTTTATTTATTATTTGGAGCTTTTTGGGCCCTTTTTGCTTTTTATTCCTCTTCGGAACGAGCTTTGCCGCCTTTTGTTCGTCCTTCTTTTTTTGCTGATGCATCTCGGCATCGCATGCACACTCTATGTGGGCTTGTTTCCCTTCATCTCAATAGTGGCATTAGTGGGCCTTCTCCCTACTTCTGTTTGGGAATTTTGGACAGGCATGTTCAAGGTAAAAAGTCAGAATACACTCATGCCTCCGGAAGAGCCGGCCTGGAAATCTTCGGCGTGTACTTTTTTGGCAGTGTATTGTCTGTACTTGAATGCTGTCACCGTATGGCCTTATGAATTACTGCTCGACCAATATGTGCGTCCTATGGCTTATTTACTGCGCATCGACCAAAAGTGGGGCATGTTTGCGCCCACGGTTTTCCGGGACGACGGTTGGTTTATCATGGAAGCCAATACTCCAAAAGGCAAAATAGACATTTATGACGGTGGACAATCTGTCTGCTACCAAAAGCCTGGCTCCGTTGTGAGCAAAGTAAAGAACGATCGGTGGAGAAAATACCAAGAAAATATCCTGTTCGTCGACAAGGCCTACCTGCGGCCCTATTATTGCCAATGGCTAGGTAGAGAATGGAATAAAAAAGCAACTCTGCCATTCCAGGTTTCCAGCTTAGAGATTGTGTACATGAAGGAAGTGACCTTGCCCGATTTTGAGCGGCCTCTTGTGAGCAGGGAAGTATTGTGCTCCTGCATTTTGGCACCGGATACAAAGCAAGCTTCCTTGGCTTCCCACTAAATTTTTTGGAAAGATCGGAAATGAAGGAAAGACAAAATTACGTATGTCAAAGAAGACTATGAAAGAGAAAAATGGTATTTTGTGGACAATAAATGAGTGGAAAGCATCCGTGCGACCCGTTTCAATAAGAAAAAAGTCTCCAGTCCTCGCGTTTCTTGTAGGGTAGAAGAAACATGTTCCTGTATCTTCCTTTTGATATTCACCATGTATAGCCTGACTTCTTCGACCGTTTCATCCGTGACGAGCGGTGTGTCGAACGTAGATTCTTCCAGGTAATTGCTATACGAGCAGCACAATTGGCCTACCTCTCTCTTTTGTTCTTCCAAAAACAAGAACTGGTCTTGGTAATAAAAAGAATGACGATCGAGCTTACGTTGTTCTGTACCGATGAAATGGAGTGTTTCCAGACAAAGTGCATAGATCAACATGTGGTTGGTTTCGTAATCTCTCATGTTTTCTGGCATTCAAATGCTAGGGAAGAAATGTGTTATCCCGATTTTTTCACAAGAAATCGTGCCATCTAGGAGAGAAAAGAAAGAGGACAGATAAAGTCCCCGAAAAAGCTTCCTACTCGGCTCTCGATCAGGTTCCAAGTGGAGTTCCCTGATAGTCAAAATATGTGCAATACAGCGTTCAACTATGGAACGGGATTTGGATTCAGGCCCAGATTTCAAATCCACCCTAATCAGCGGCTCATCCGAAAAAATGCGTCCTCAATTTTTCAGCGGACTCCACAAAAAGTAAGTAAATTGAGACAAAAAATAGAAGAAGGGATTTAATCTTCTTATTGTTATTGAATGAATACGATGATAGGGGCTAGACTTTTTTTTGCATTTGTACTGTCCGGGATAATCTTTTGCCTTTTCTCTTGCCAGGAGGGCAAAAAAGAGACATGCGTCCCGACCGAATATTTTCAAGTTTCCTCACAGGGAATTCAAACAGGCGGGGTGCAGGTGATCCCCATAGAAACGCCCAAAGGCCAATTTAAGGTCTGGACGAAACGGATGGGGAACAACCCCAACGTCAAGCTTTTGTTGTTGAACGGAGGGCCGGGGGCTACCCACGAATATTTTGAATGTTTCGAAAACTTCCTGCCCGCGGCTGGGATCGAATTTATTTATTATGACCAGCTGGGATGCGGCAATTCCGACAATCCGAATGACACATCGCTTTGGGACTTGGCTCGGTACGTGGAAGAATTGGAGCAAGTCCGGAAAGCATTGGGCCTGCACCAAGGCAATTGTTACTTGTTGGGGCATTCGTGGGGAGGGATCTTGGCCATGGAATATGCATTGAAATACCAGGCTAACATCAAAGGCCTGATCGTTTCCAATATGATGTCGAGCTGCCCCGATTATGGCAAGTATGCGGATGAAGTACTGGCCAAACAGATGGATCCGAAGGTGTTGGACACGATTCGCTCCATAGAAGCCAAAAAGGACTTTGAGAACCCTCGCTATATGCAATTGTTGCGCGAGCACTATTATGTCCCACATTTGTGCCGCATGCCTTTGGACCAATGGCCAGAGCCTGTGAATCGTTCGCTTAACAAATTGAACGCGTCTTTATACACGACCATGCAAGGCCCCAGCGAGTTCGGCATTTCGGGCAAACTGGAAAAATGGGACCGATTTTCAGTATTGCCTACCTTGACATTGCCTGTATTGACGATTGGAGCCCAATACGATACCATGGATCCTGCCCATATGGAAAAAATGGCCAAACAAGTCCAGAGTGGTTCCTATCTTTACTGTCCCCAAGGAAGTCATTTTTGTTTTTACGATGATCAAAAAACATATTTTAAAGGACTTTTGAAGTTTTTGAAGGGGATAGAGGCAGGAGAGAAGAAGGTTTTGTAGGTTTTTACCGCTGAGATCGCCGAGTTTTTCGCAAAGGAGACGTAAAGAGTGCATGCACAAATTCGATTTTCCTGCTTTTAGAGTGGGTATGAAAGAAAACCTTCGTGGTCTTTGCGATTTTTTCTTAGTGGCTTTTGCGGTTAAAAAATGGAATAAAGTTCCGAATAGAAGTTAGCAAACGATCCATATGGCCTATAATGAGGAATTAGTTATCCATATCCGCGATTCTTTGGGACATCTTCCTCACGTAGAAGAAAAAAAGATGTTTCGGGGAATCACCTTTATGGTGAACGGGAAGATGTGCATAAGTGTAGCCTCCGATGAAATCATGTGCCGGATCGATCCCGACCTTCATGATGCCTTGGTCGAAAAAGGAAATTGTAGGACAATGGTCATGAAAGGGAAGGAATACAAGGGCTATGTATTGGTTTCCGAAAAAGACCTTCAAAGCAAAGAACAATTGGACAAATGGATCCAATTGGCGTTGGCATTTAATGCAAAAGCCAAAGCATCTAAGAAAAAATAACGGATTGAATCTTCGCTTTGATGTATCCAAGATAACTTAATACACCACACTGATCCCGATGGTTTCTTCCCCGTTGTTGATGTCGGCCATGTAAATGCCGGGGGGCACACGGCCATTTTTGGAAGAAGCATCCCACTCATTGGGAATAGAAAGTGTTTTAATGACCGCTCCGTACTTGTCAAAAATCTTTGCCTGCCCGGATTGGCTAAAGAAATACGTTTCGCTTTCACCATCCCCATTGGGCGTAATAAGCACTTGCTTGCATTCTTCTTTGGGAATGTCGATCTCATAGGGATATTTCTTTTCACATAGGGAGCCGGTGCGGATGCTCAATACGTACTTAGGTTCTGATAACCCAATAAAAATACCGGAAGTGGAAAGAATGGTACCTCCCGTGGCTAGGCTTTTCAAGGCATATGTGAATGGTTCTTGGCTGGCGGTATTTATTTTCAGGGTGCCAGTTTTTTGGCAGTTCATGCCGATCACAGTAGTAGAGAAGGCATTGACGTCCACACAAGGTCTTACATGGACATAAAATGTATCGGTAGAAAGACTGGATGAGCCAAAATCGGCGTCTTTGATCAGGCAGGTATATCTTCCAGAATCTTGGAATTGGATGGTCGGTACGTTGAATGCATCCTGGGCGCTTGATTGGAGCAATTTTCCATTTTTGTACCATTCGTAGGTCACGTGCGCAACTCCTTGGTCGATCCCGGTAGAAAGCGTCAATGGGTCGTTTTCTTTGAGGGAAAATACGTTGCCCGCCCGCACTACCTGTTGTGGAAATGGCACGAACAAAGAAGAATATCCGTTTACAGAAACGAGTTTTTGCAATTCACTAAAAGTAAGCAAGTTGTCGTATAGCCACATCTTGTTTAAATTCGGAAACGGATATGTGTCTGGCAGGGTGGCAATGAGGTTGTCGTTCAGGTTAATGGTCTGCAGTTTGTTCGGGACTGGGAAACGGGGTACTTGGGTGAGTTGGTTGTACGAGGCATCGAGGGCTTGCAAGTCGGGAAGGGAGTCCAACGAAGGAAGTGCTGTCAAGAGATTTCCTTTGCAGAGCAAGCGCGTCAAGGAAGCGAGTTTATTTAACGAGGGGAGCGAGGTAAGCTGGTTGTTTACTACGTCAAGGGAGGTCAAATTGGTCAGGCTGCCCAGCTCCGGCAATTGGGAAAGCGCATTGTTGTTCACTTCCAGTTCCACTATGTTCGTGAAATATTGGATTCCTTCCACGCTGTGCGCATTTTTTCCATTGCATTGAAAGGTGCCCTGTACTTTGGCCGCTTCCGAAAGGATCAGATGGTCGTTTTGGTCGATGGTTTTGGGGTATACCGCTTTCAGGAAGAACAAAAAGTTGGTGTCCGGAACCGACACGGTCTGGGCATGTGTTGTCAAGCCAAGGAATATCAGAAGGACGAGATGGAAGAAACGTTTGTGCATCTATCGTACGATTGTAATATACCCTTGTTTGCTCGTCCCATCCGTATAGTGAAGCAAGTACAAAAAATAACCCGTTTTCAATTCGCCTTGATTGGGTTGGCCAGACCACGTTTCAGAAGTACTTGCAGGGATGTCCATTTCAAAATAGAGGGTGCCGTTTGGATCTGTCACACGTAGCTTTCCCGCCGTTTTGTGGGCTGGAATCTGCCACATTTCTCCTATAAATGGATTGAAGGATTCGTTTTTGGGGCAATTTTTCTCCATGACGGTCACTGGTTCTAAGGGTGTGGTACAGTCGTTGGCATCTGTGAGTCGCACTTCATAGGTCCCGGCACTTAGTTCCTGGATCAAGGAAATGGTTTGCTTGGCTTGGTCCAACACGGCAACCATATAGGGAGCTTTTCCGCCCTCAAAATGGGAAATAGAGATGGCCCCATTCGCTTCGCCTATACAGGCAGCAGTGGCATGGACGGCTGCCGATAAATGCACGTTTTCACAGGGAGAAGGAATGGATTCGACAGGTTCTTCCCCCTTTTTGGGCAGGATTGCTTCCGTTTGAATAGGCACGGAGGCAGAAGATTCCATTGGATGTTCGTTGTTTTCTTGAAGGATAGTGGCAGGTGACGAAGTAGGTTCTTCCAATTTTTGTGAAATTGCCTTGCTTGAATTTTCAAGGGTATTTTGTGGAGCTGTTAGTTGTATAGAAGGCGTGACGGCCTCTTTGGCTTTTTGCGGAGCTGAATTTTTAGGGATAGACGTTTTCTTTGACGAGCCTGTAAAATGGGCCACTGAACCTATCACAAGCAATCCGGCAGAAATGAAGCCTATAGTGCGCCAAAAGCGCTTTTGTGTATTGCCTTGGTGTGTTTGTTGAACAAGCGATTTGGCTTGGCTCAGACGGTATTCCAAAACGAGCTCATTGGCGAGGCGGTGTGTTTCCAATTTTTTCTGCAAGGCCGCATCTTGTCCCAGTGCCTGCTCGAAGGCTTCTTTTTCGGTTCCTGCCAAATCCCCGTTCAGGTATTCTTCAATAAGCTGATATGTTTCTTTTCCCCCGCTCACCTATTTCTCAATCTGTCTAACAGTTCAGGTCGTTTTTCTAACTCTTCCACCAATTTTTGCTTGCACCGGTGTTGCTGCATTTTCACTGCCGATACGGAAGGGAATCCCATCCGGAGCATGATGTCCTCCATCAGCATGTTGTTGTAAATGGTGCAGGTGAGCAATTCGATGCATTTTGTCCCGATAGGAGCAAAGAGACTTTCCAATAAGTTCTCGTCCTTTCCCATCAACACATACGGCATATCGCCCGGATCCTCCATTTCGAATTCCGAAATGTCTTCTTTCCAAACAATCCGGTTGTCACGCTTTACCTTATTGATCCACTTGTGGATACAATAACGGAACAAATAGCCGAATACTTTGTAGTGTTCCTTGAATTCCCCTCTTAGAGACAATTTGTAAAAATCCAAGAGGGCATCTTGAAACACGTCAAAGGCATCGTCCTTTTTTCCCCCGTGCGAGACGATGTATTTCTTCACGAGAGGGAATACCTTTTGGTATAGCACAGGGACTACTTCTTTGTCCTTGCCTTCCCGAATCAATGCAGGTATCTGATCTTCGACTATTTTCACACCCAACTGTATCAAAAGCAATCCCAAAAAGAAAAGGTAATGAAACTAGCACAAAAATTATTTTCCTTTGTGTAAGCACTTTTATGTTGTCTCGAGCAAGTATACTATTTTTTTTGTGGACGATGCCTGCCGGCAACCTAGTTTTGGCACAATCCAACGCCTATTATCCAGATTTCCTTTCCGTCTATTTTTACAACATGGCTACCATGAACCCGGGGTACATTCCCTCTGAAGGCCGGGCCGATTTTGCTGGAGGCTACAAATTCAGGACAGGAGCCTTCAAAGACATTTCGTCTTTTTCGTTTTCGGGAGCCAAGATCTTCCGGAAAGACCTTGGACCGGCGCAAGCCCTGCGCGCGATCCTTTACAATGAGCAACAAGGACCTTACATCAACATGCCACGAGGATATTTGAACTATGCCATCAGCCTTCCTATCACAGAAGACACCCGCATTTTCTCCGGGGCATGCTTGGGGATGGCGGGCATTTATTTTTCCGCCCCTTCCGCCACTACTTCGATTTTGCTGCCGGACGGGGCGGTGGGACTGGGCCTGGCACATCGGAACACCTCCGCCGGTGTGTCGGCTTTCCAAGTGTTCAATCAGGAAGTGACGCCCTTGTTGGCTACCCTGCGTTTGGCGCGGTACTATCAGTTTTACGTGAATTCAGAAAAGGAACTGGGATTGGATTGGAAATTGAAAGGCTATGTGCTCTGGAGGTTGTTGCCCGGTGTGCCCGACGAAGTCAGCTTGGGAGGTGCCCTTGTCTACCGCGAGGGGATAAGTGTGGGGGCGGTGTACCGGTATCCGTTCGGTACTTCGTTTTTTGGGACTTTCGAGGTAGATTCTGGCAAAGACAAACTATGGCTTTCATTCTGTTTGAATACGGCGGCCTTTTCGCCCAGCCTCCGTTTGCAGAATTCCATGGAGCTGAGTTTGGCGTTCCAAGTACGGTAGGCCTTGTGATAAGCATACTCAGTAAATTCTGAAACAAAGTGGTCAAGCATTCGTTTTTTAAGGCCCAAGGAGTAAGCCTGGGCCTTTTTTAAGAGTTTTGTATGTTAAGCGGAAGGTCCCAACGTCCGCTCTTTCATCCGCTCTACCGGTTTTTCGATGAGTTGGCTGATATGGACGAAGAGTTTTTTCCCCGCCGCGATGTCCTGGATCACGAAATCCAAATTTTTTTCTCCTTCGATCCCGATCACGGCAAAATCATCCTTGTCCACCACGTCGAAGGCCATGGGCGACTTTTTGAATAAGGGAACTTCCGTTTCTTCTTCGAAAAGGCGGGTGATCTGAGAATGCCGTCCGTCCTCGGAAATTTTTTTGAATAAATTCTCGACATCGGCCTTGTTTCCCTCCAGAAGTTGGAGGAATTGCGCGTTATGGTACAAAAGACATCCTGTGATGTTCTTGTCTTTATTGTTGGCTTTGGCGATTTCGCGGATGGCGTTGATCTCATCGCTTGATATGTCAGCCTTCGCAACGCTGTGGTACATCAATTGGTAGTTCATGACATGCTCCTTTTTCCCTTTCATTGTAAAGAACTGTGCCAATTGATTTTCCTTTACACAGGTCGTTTTTGGATAAAGCGACCCAAGCGAAGTCTTTTTAGAAAGAAAATAGATACTTTTGAGGTACCTAAAAGGATATCCTCAAGAAATGTGGGGAAGATCGGAAGTGTTCCTGTGTTCTTAGGAGACAAGGGCAGGATTGGCGATCAGTTGCGGCAGTGCGGTAATGTTCTGTCGGATAGAGGGTGCCCCGATAAATCGGACGGTACCAACCTTTCCGTCCGGTTGGGTCACATGGATGTGACAATTGGACAGATAAAGTTCCTCGTTTTGTTCCAAATAGGTGCAGGTAATCTCTACTGGGTTGTCGTGTTCAGACCCGTAATATTTTACATACACACCCGCATCGTCCATTAGGTATTCTTTTTTGAACCCTAAGGAAGTAAGCTTTTCATCCACGAAAGTATCTTCAAATTCCATAGCGTGATGTTTTTCTACATACAATTAAACAATAAAAAAGTAACAGACGGGAAGATCAAAATCGCATTCTCTTTATACGTTTTTATCTTCAAATAGGTTAACACAAATGCCCTATAAATTTTAGTGCCATACGGTTGGATGTACAGAGCATTGGCATGGTAATTTGGAACATAAGGATAAATCAAAAAATAGACCACATCATGAGTGCTAAATTTCTATTAGGGGTGGCTGCTGGAGTAGGCATCACGTATTTTCTTACGTCTTCCAAAGGACAGGCTTGGTTAGAGTCCGTCGGACAACGTTTTTCGGATGGATTGAACAGAGGAGAAGATTTGCTGTTAGACGCGACAGAAGGATTGGAAACTGTACGTCAAAAAGTGGTGGAAACCACGCGTAAATCGACGTTGGCCTAATTTTAAATGCGAAGCGATGGCTGCAGGCCATGTTTTTGCGTGCTCGTCGCTTGAAGTAAGATAAAAAAAGCACTTGCAAAAAGCTTGCAAGTGCTTGATTTTCATGGATATTGCTGGGACCTAGCCAGAGGTCTTTATTTTTTTGCCAAAAAGTAAGGACAAAGGCCTAGATGATATGTCTTTTTTAGTTTTGCTTTAGAAAATAGCGACAATTAATGGATGAAGGTGAATTTTAAGAATTTGAAAACTTTAGGATACACTAAATGGAATGTGTTTTTGTATATATTTCCTCCAATTGGTACTATTTCCATTCCCTGTACATGTATAATTAAGGCCTACTTCTGAAACGAAAGAGTTTCCTGTTATCGCTAAAACAAACTTGAATTGTCTCAGGCAAGAGCCGAGCTACGTTCAGCAAATCTCAAGCAACCGCGAATAATCAGGAAGCAACAGATCAGCAGCGAGGCAAAAGAACAAGCAGACAACTGTTGTGTATAAATCTCCTCATTCTTCCAAAAGTCGGTTTCTGATTTCTGCCGCTTTCCTCATTTCTTTTGACGGTGTACCGGTCGTAATAAAGTGAAACAACCAATCTTTCGTGATCATTGTCCAACCTTGCTCGCACATCGCATAACATTCTTTTTCAGGAATAAGTCCTTCATGTGTAAAGCGAAGCGCCGTCTTATCGTCTTTGGAAGTGATTTCAAAAATCATTTTGGTATCTGTCCATTCCTCCTTGTTGCCCTTGAGCCAATTCAGTTCGCTTTCCGTGACAAGCCAGACCACTTTTTCGTCGGGAACGACTTCAATTAACCTTTGTTTTGAATAATGTTGACCAGGGTGATGAATGGTAAATTCATCATTTAGTTTTGCGCTTCTCCCTTCAAAATCTTCGTTGTTCCACCATTTTGGAACCTCCTTGATGGCATTGAAAACCTCTTTCGGCGATTGGGCAACCTCTATGGTCGCTGTGAAACTTTTATTTTCCATGGAATGGCTCTCCTTTTAGAATTTGTTTGGAAGACCTTCTCCCTCTGTTATCAGTTTGAATAAGCTTTGCTTGACATAGCCGCCCCAAGAATTCATACATTGATTCCCACAATCTAACCGTACTAACCCAACGTGGGTGAAATTTATCCTTGTTTGATTTTTTTCGTCCGAAATTTCCCAAACCAGTTGCGTTCCGTTCCATTCTTTCAGATCCGTATTCCATGGGAGGTGGCAGTCTGTCACTTGCCAGACTACTTTTTTGTCCAGGATGAGCTCCGTTATCTTAAAGGAGACCCATGTCGTACCAAAGTGGACCGTAAATGCATCGTCCAATTTTGTGGTGCTGCCTTCTACATCCTTCACCCACCAATCGGAAACACGGCTTATCATGTTGAGCGTTTCTTTTGGTTCGATGTTCACATCAATGCTGCAACTAAATTCTTTGCTGGCCATTTTATTTCTTTGATAGGTTGATACTTCTTCATTCAAATTGATTGCATAATCATGGCATCCTGTCATTCCAAGACACGAAAAGCCTAATTGCTCCACCTTGTTTCTTTGGTAGTTCACTTCCACTACTGTTTCGTTTTTGATTTCTCGTTTAAAATGGTTTGCAATTTCTCCAGCCTGCTTGTCCAAAATGTATCAAAGTAGCGGATGAAGTTCTGCAACTCGTCAAAACCGTCTTGTTTCAATGTACAATGGCGTTCTCTCCCAATGTCCGTGATGGAAATAAAACCTGCGTTGTACATGATCTTGATGTGCTTCGATACGGCAGGACGGCTCATGGCAAAGTTTTCCGCCAACGCATTGATCGTCATACTGTCTTTTGAAAGCAATTGCAACATTTGCCTGCGACTCGGGTCTGCAATTACCTGAAAGGCATCAAGCGTTTGCGTTTGCATGGCTGTCGGCATGTATGAGTTGACTGATTTTCTCCAGACAATCTTTCCAACCCTCGGTGTGGGCGATCATGTCCTCCATATGTGTAAATCCGTCGTGTCGCAACTTCAATTCTGTTCCTTTGTCTTTCCCGGTAAGTGTCCATGTGACCACCGAATGAAGTTTGATCTCTTTTTCTGTCGTTCCTTTCTGCCACGAATACGAAAGCAGCTTGTATGGGATAATTTCCAATACTTCACAAAAAGTAAAATGCGGGAGACCATCGGCAGCTTCACAACTGTTTGCAAACCGGAACTTTTGGCCCACGATGGGTTTGAAATCGGTTTTTACCAACCATTGTTCAATCAGTTCGGGTTTGGTAAGATATTCCCAAACCTCGTTTGGCGGTTGGGGAAAGAACCATGTCTGTTGAATGTCCTTTTGCATAGATATGTAACTTTTGAGTTACACAAACATATATGTAACTTTTGAGTTACGCAAATTTCGATCGATTTGTTTTTCGCTAGCGGAAAACCCGAGACAACTCTAGTATACAATAGGGCGAACGTGTCTCATTTAAACATACAACTGCTGTCTTTGTTTCTGGGAATAGGTGGAACTCTTTTGCTGTTTCCACAAACGTTCAAACTTGGCGGAGCTTTTCTGGTTACGCATTCGTTGATTACAGCTATTTGCTTCATTGTAATAAGAGACTGGAAAGGAGGATTTTTTGAATTTCTATTTATGCAAGTACCGATTTTTATACTCTGGACCGACTACCCTTTGTCGGTTCTTGAAAAATTCAGGAACCTCTTGAGTTAATCTCGAAAATACTTTTTCGTTACTATCTATATTCTAAATAGTTAGCACTATACATAAGAAATGGATGCTGAGAACAAAGGCCTTCTTTATGGAGAATTTTAAATGCCCATGTCAAAACAAGAGAACATCGATCTTTATATCTTTATCCCCATAATAATCCGTAAGGCAAATTTTATCTGTTAGTTGAATAGAATCCTTCATGAGCCGAGGCTTATTTATTCTAAGAAGATCCTTGTCACGAAAGAAGTTCTCACCTGACATTCATAACCATTAGGATTTTGTAAAGTAGCGACAAGGCAATCAAAAAAGTAAAATAGTCACCTGAAAGTTTAAACCAAATAAAAAAGCACTTACGATTTCTCTATAAGTGCTTGATTTTCAGAGCCCCCTGCCGGGATCGAACCAGCGACCTACTGATTACAAGTCAGTTGCTCTACCAGCTGAGCTAAGGAGGCACTCCGTTTTGGGACTGCAAAAGTAGCACTGCTTTTCGTTTTGCCAAAAAAAGGAGTATTTTATTTTCCGGAAAATGAAATTTAGGCACGCGGGCATACTTTTTGGGAGCAAAGGATAAGTAGGACCAGGTCGTTGCCAAAGAGATGGAGTTTCCTTTTGAATCTTACAAGTATACAACAAGAGGAAATGTATAATCTATTGGCTCCAATTTGGCAAAGTCCCTAAAGTTTAACACCTTTATCATTTGATGAACATTTTGAAAACCACCTAACTTGCTGATATGAAAAAAATATGTACGCTATTGTTGCTATCTTTATTTTTCTCCCTTCCATCATATGCGCAAAAATGCACAGTAAACACAAAATTTACCCAGTACTTATGTAATGGACATTCGTTTGTCTTTGATGATACGGTGATTACCACCGCAGGTACCTATTACGATACATTACAGACGGCGAATTCATGCGACAGCATCATTGCCTTGACCATCACGATTTATACCTCCAAAATGGGTTCCATGCCGCTTACGCTTTGTGACGGAGATTCTATCTATTGGGGACATCAGTTTAGAAAAGAGTCTGGCACTTATTATGATACCACCCTCAATTTTTTAGGGTGCGACAGCGTTACGCAGCTTGTCTTGGATTTTAAACCACAACCCGTGAAAGACACTACAGTCCATGTCTGCAAAGGAAAGACAATCAACATCAATTCAAGGATCTACGCCACTGCGGGGACATACATTCAGAATTTTGCAAGAGTTCCAGCGTGTGATAGCCTTTTAATCGTGCATGTATTGGTAGATTCTGTATTCAAACAGACCCTTTACGATACGCTATGTAAGGGTCAAACCTATAATTTCTATGGGAAAGCGTTGGTGAATTCAGGTATCTACAACAAAGTGTTTACTTCCAAGAGCGGGTGCGACAGTACTGTTAGTCTCAATATTTTATTCAAAGCGAATGCGAAACAACCTGTTATTTCTCAATTGGGAAAAGACACACTCAAGTCTAGTATTATAGCAGACGAATATCTTTGGTACCTGAATGGGGTATTGGACACTTCTTTGCATGCCTTTAAAGTCAAGATCACCAAGTCGGGAACCTATACACTTGTTTTGCAAACGGGTACTTGCTATTCGGATACCTCTGCAGGTTATTACATCAATTTGACCGTGACAGACTTAGAAGACGTGAGCATAACGAATGGGGCCACTATTTTCCCCAATCCTAATCAAGGGGTGTTCACACTGCAATTAACTCAAGGAGAAATAGTGAAAATAACCGACGTAACAGGAAAAGAAATGATACAAAGAGAACTGAATGCGGGTAAAAATACCCTAGATCTGTCTTTCTTGCCCAACGGCATCTATATCGTCAGCACTAGTCGTGACAGACTTTTGATGAATATTACCAAATGATGTCAATTCCAAAAGCGAATTGATAGCTTTGTGAAGCTCTAGAAAACAATGAATAGCCAACGAATGAAAAAAAGTATCTTATTTCTTGTTTCTTCCCTCCTTTGTGCCCAGTTGTTTGGAGGTACAAAAACATTGTCGAGTGGTAGCACTTGGGCAGCGGCGGTATGGAGCCCAGCGGGTACCCCTGCAAGTACCGACGATATCGTCATTACGACAGCCAGTGGGTCTGGTACATTCACTTTTGGTACCAACGGGATAACTTGTAATTCCATTACTTCATCCAGGGCAATCAGTATCACTGCAGGAATAACGTTGACAGTATCAGGCAGTGCCGGGGTGTCTCTAACGAGTGGAGCGAGCACAATTACCGGTACTCTAAATACCACAAGCTTGGCATTATCGGGGTCTGGAACAGGCGTCACGGTTTCCGGCGCTGGAAAAATTACAGGATCGGGAACTTTGTCTTTGGGATCTACCGGATCTTTCAGCAATAGCAATACGACTTCCGGTGCTGTTACCTTTGCCGTCTTAAACCAAACCAGCGGAACGTTGACGATTACAGGTAATACAAAGGTAACTGGAGCCATGACGGTTTCGGGGGGGACGTGCAATTTAAGTGGCACATTGGCAACGGGGTCTCTGACAGTTTCTGCTGGGACTGTTTCCGTCACTGGATCGGGTGTTGTAACTTCCACAGGTGTTATTTCTATCTCTTCCACAGGTACGCTTACGCTGAATAATGCGACTGGATCTGCTTCGGGGGGATCTTTCTCCATGGCGAACGGAACACTGAATTTAGGTCAATCCACTTCAACTGCCAATATCTCCTTTCCTACCATTTCAGGCAGTAAAAGTGTATCAGGTGGGATTATAAATATTTATGCCAGTACGAGTTATGCGTTGAATACCACTATCTCGTCGTATTATAATCTGAGTCTTTTTGCAACCAATTCGGCTTCCAACCCCACCTTTACAACCTCCGGTACGCTTACTGTTTCCAATGCCTTGGTCGTCACGAACAACTCCTTGAATGGTAGCCAACCCACCACCTTCCTTTCTCCTGGTTCCAATGCGATCAATTTGACAGGTAGTTTTACTTTGCCCACCAATTCCAACTTTATACCTGGAACAAGCACGGTTACATTCAACGGGACGGGAACACAAGCCATTCCGACGGCGAATTTTTACAATTTATCCATTTCGAAATCTTCCGGAACTGCGAATGCTGGGAGTTCTACCATCGGAATTGCGAACGCATTTACTATTTCCAATACAGCAAATTTTAGTATTGGAACCAGTACGATCAATTACAATGGCACGGTCAATCAGACGATTCTCACCAGTATTGAATACGCCAACATTTCTGTTTCCAATTCCGGAACCAGTACGAAGGTGACGGTGCCATCCAGCCCTGCTTTAAAAGTTAAAGGAGATCTTGTCACAAATTCTTCTTTTGACGCCTTGACGAATAATGCAACTGTTCAACTAACAGGAGCTGGGGTCACGCAAACCATCTCAGGAGGCACGTATTACAATTTATATGTTTCGATGTCCACATTAAGCGGGGTCACTCCTAATCTTATTTTCGCCTCGGCATCGACCATTATCAATGAAATGGTCATAGGTGGCGTCGGATTGTCTGATCCAGGTACCACAAGCTTTATTGATGCGAGTGGTAATTTGACCATTAACAACAATGCTTCCTTGGTAGACAATAATCAAAATGGAGGCAGTTCCTTTTTGAGTTCGGTAGTGATATTAAAGAATGCAGTGGCCGCTTCCAAACGCGCTTTCTTTGTTACTACCCCAGTACAATCGGCTAGTACAACAGATTTGCAGGTAAGTGGAACGTATAATGTTTTGAGCTATGCTACAGATCAAACTCCATCGGATTACAATAGCAGGTATGCCGCATGTTCAAGATCGGGAGGAAATGGCAATATACAGGTAGGCTCCTCGACGGGTTTGTACAAAAGAACGACTGGAACTTTGACAGTAGGGATGGGCTATTCTATCTACCAAGACCCCGGGACGAATGTATTTTCTTTCACTGGAATTCCCAATTTTGGGTCCATTGATGTTTCCAGCTTTGCAAGTGGTTCGACGGATAGATCACTTTCTCCTTGGAACTGGTGCCCTGATCAGAACTATATCATATTGGTAGGGAATCCATACCCTTGTGCCATAGATTGGAATGCTGTATACACAAATTCGGGAAATACTTTGGTAACATACGCCAAAGTGTGGAATGGAAGTACCTATACTGACCTGATTGCTGGGTCTCAACAACCGATTCGCACGGCGCAAGCGTTTTTTATCCAATTGGTAGATCCTACAAATTCGGGAACTCCCACCACTATTTTTGATAATACCACCTTCATTAGCGACAATTCTCAAAATGGGACCTTGTTAAGAAAAGAAACGGGCAATATAAAGGCCAAATTGGTACTTACGGATCAAGCCGATGCCGAATTGCTGGATGAACTGAATTTCGTTTTAAACGATGAAACGAAAGAAGGTATTGAGATAAAATACGATGCATTGGATTGGAAAGGCTTGCCAGAAGCACCTTCCATCACCGCAATTCAGGATGGAGGAGAGTATTCCACTCTCCAATTTCCTACTCCTACCTCCAAAAAAGTCGTTCCTTTGGCGATTGAAGTATCTAAATCTGCCTCTTATGTGTTTACTTGCCAGCTAAATAGCGATCTACCTGCAGGAATAGATTTAGTCCTAGTGGATAAATTAAACAAAAAAGATACTTACCTCTCCTCGGGAGCGAAAGTAAACTTGAATCTCGCAGCAGGCTACAATCCTTCTCAATATGAAATTCAGTTCCGTGCCGCAGATGGTGACGGAAATGTTTCAGAGAGTGGAGGCACTAGTTCTTTCTTTGTCTCCAGCGTCGGTTCTTCTCTCTCGGTAGGGTATAATGAGAAATTTTCGGAAGGAACTTTGTATGTTTACGATGTAAGCGGAAGATTGGTAAACGAAAAGAATGGTCTCCTTTCTGGCAACCAGTTGATAAAGATAGAAGGATTGCCAACCAAAGCTGCTTATATAGTGAAACTAGTGACAGATAGTGGAGTGAAAACTAAAAAAACTGTATTGGAATAATGAGAATATTCGCTTTGTTGATCGTATTAATTGGCTCTCTTCAGTTTCTTCAAGCCCAGGATTTTCCACCGCCTCCTCCTCCCGAAGATGAAATACCGGTAGACGGTGGTATTGGAATGTTGGCGGCAATAGGGGCTGCCTGGGGAATTAAAAAGTTAAAAGAAAAGAAATAAAATTGGTCCCGTTCAATCCTAAAATGAAGGCAGTGGCCCAATTTGTGGTCACTGCCTTTTTGCTATACCTCCTCTGGTTTTTGTTCTACGACTATTATCTGTTAAAAGAAGGGACATGGGTGGCTCGCCTCATTTTCTTCGAGACAAAAATGTCTGCCCAAATTGTGGACTGGTTCACTTCGAAGGATCATTTTTCTTCTTCAGGATATTACATATTTTGCAACGACAGAAGGTTGCTGAGGGTAGGCGAAGAATGCAGCGGGCTCGTTTTGTTTGCTTTGTTTACAGGATTTATCGTCTGTTACCCCGGCGATTGGCGGAACAAGTGCTGGTACATTCCCCTGGGCATTTTGCTGATTTTCATGTTGAATATTTTGCGGATGGTGGCACTTTCCGTCAATTTCAAATATTACAAGTCCAGTTTTGCCTTCAATCACCACGTGACGTTTACTTATACCGTGTACGCCTTCATTTTTCTGCTTTGGGTGGTATGGGTAAATAAATTTGGAAACGAAAGGATGAAAGGAAATGAAACGCAGGTTTAACTATGTGCTGCTTGCCGGAATATCTATCCTGTATTTTTGGCTCGGCATCATCAAATGGAACTACATCCTCAATCCCGGTATTGCAAAGGGAAGTTTTTTGCTGCCTCGCTACTCTCCTGAATCTCAGCGCAATTACAATAGTGCTTATTCAGACGGGGTCCGATATTTTCTCCTTACTCCCAAATGGATTTCCACGCTCATTTTTGGTAACCTCTTCTTATTCCTGAACCTCTGCGTCATTTACTTGGTGTACGAACGGAAAATCTACCTTCGATTTACATTTTGGTTGTTTTTCTGGGTGTCGTTCCTTTCCATGGTCATGTTGGCGATTGGTTTGCTCACGAAGACCTACGTGTGGATTTACCCGATTGTGGCAAGGATAAAGGAACTTCAGCAATCCCCTTTTACCCTTTTTTTTCTCTTAGTGGCTTTTAAGCTTCACAAAGAAGATCCGTCAGACATGAAGTAGGTGAAAAATGAAAATAAGAAAGAGAGAAGGCAATGCCGTACTCTCTTTCTTATGGACAGCTTATACTTCCAAATCTACGTTGTGCAATTCGTGCCAAGGAAGGCCATATGCGTTGAGGTCTGCCATGAATGCATCGGGATCCAACTGTTCCACATTCCAGACTCCAGGTCTTTTCCAAAGGCCTTGTAAAAACAGTTTGGCTCCGATCATGGCGGGAACTCCGGTCGTATAGCTTACGCCTTGTGTGCCTGTTTCTTTATAGGCAGCTTCGTGGCTGCAATTGTTGTACACATAATAGGTTTTCTCCTTGCCGTCTTTTATGCCTTTGATACGACAGCCTATCGAGGTCCAGCCTGTGTAATTTTCTCCCAAATCCCCTGGATTGGGCAATACTTCTTTCAAGAATTGGATGGGTACGATTTCCACCCCTTTGTATAGAATGGGATCTATCCGGGCCATGCCGATATTTTGGATCACGCGGAGGTGCGTCAAATATTCTTGTCCGAATGTCATCCAGAAGCGGGCGCGCTTCAGCGTGGGAAAATTCTTCACCAACGATTCAAGTTCTTCGTGATAGATCACATAGGATTCTTTGGGCCCAATTTCCGGGTAGTGAAGAGGCTTGTGGATCTCGTGCGGTTCGGTATATACCCATTGCCCATTTTCCCAATATTTTCCTTTTTGCGTTACTTCGCGGATGTTAATTTCAGGGTTGAAATTGGTCGCAAAGGCTTTTCCGTGGCTTCCGGCGTTGGCGTCGACGATGTCCAAATAGTGGATTTCGTCAAAATGATGTTTGGCCGCATAAGCGGTGTAGATATTGGTCACTCCGGGATCAAAACCACAACCCAAAATAGCCGTGAGGCCTGCTGCTTTGAATCGGTCTTGGTAGGCCCATTGCCAACTGTACTCAAATTTAGCCTCTTCCTTCGGTTCATAGTTGGCCGTGTCGAGATAGTGGACCCCCGTTTCCAGACACGCATCCATGATGGTCAAATCTTGGTAGGGGAGTGCCACGTTGATCACCAAATCAGGTCTGAAGCTGTTGAATAACTTGACAAGCTCTGCCACACTGTCGGCGTCTACTTGCGCTGTCTGGATGGCTGGATTCCCTATGGCTTTTACGATGGCATCGCATTTCGATTTGGTACGGCTGGCGATCATTATTTCGGAAAAAACTTCTGGAAGCTGTGCCATTTTATGTGCTACCACAGTTCCCACGCCACCGGCGCCAATCATCAGTACTTTTGCCATTATGTAGGATTTTTAAGTTTAAAGCCAGCAAAAAAAGCGTATTTCAAGAAAGAAAAAAAGCATCAGGGATTACTAATTTGTTATTGGGTCGTTTGACGTAGTACCTTTACGGAAGCAAGGTCCTTTTTCGGGATTTTTAGTTGTTCACTTAGCTGTTCATCGTTCGTGCCATTACTTGAAGACATCGTACAAAAGTACTGGGGATATACTTCCTTCCGGCCTCAGCAGAAGGAAATCATGGAAGCAGTATTACATGGCCATGATGTACTCGCTCTGCTTCCCACGGGGGGGGGCAAGTCGTTGTGTTATCAAGTACCTGCCTTGGCCATAGAAGGGATCTGCCTCGTGATTTCTCCTTTGGTCGCCCTCATGAAGGATCAGGTGGGACAGCTCCATCAACGGCACATCCTCGCAGAGGCAGTATATTCAGGCATGAGCTATCGGGAAATAGACCGCATCTTGGACAACTGTTGTTATGGAAATACCAAGCTGCTCTATATTTCGCCTGAAAGAATAAATTCCGCGCTTTTTTTGGAACGAGTGGCCAACATGCGCGTTTCGTTCCTGGTCGTAGACGAGGCCCATTGTATTTCTGAATGGGGCTTTGATTTCCGCCCATCCTATCTGACGATTTCTGCCCTTAGGGAACGGTTGCCCCATGTTCCGTGCATGGCCCTCACGGCCACGGCGACACCCAAAGTATGCGAAGAAATACAAGCGAAACTTCGTTTCCGACAAGCGAACATCTTCTTTTCCACGTTTGCTCGAGACAATCTGGCATTGTTTTGTACCAAGGCAGAGATCAAGGAACAGGAGATAGCAAGGGCGATTCAATCGCAGTCGGGGCAGGGCATCGTATATGTACGTTCTAGGAAAGGATGTCATGACATCGCCCTCGTTTTAAAGAAAAAGGGGATTTCGGCCGTGTATTACCATGCCGGGTTGGACTACCAAGCCCGTGAAGAGGCCGCCCTCCTTTGGAAAAAAGGAGACGCGCGCGTTATGGTCGCCACCAATGCGTTTGGCATGGGCATCGACAAGGCGGACGTGCGGTTCGTGTACCATGTAGATCTGCCGGAGAGTTTGGAAGCCTATTACCAAGAGGCCGGAAGGGCAGGACGGGACGGCCATCCTGCTGTATGCATCTTGTTTTACCAAGAGTCGGATTTTGTATCGGCGGCAAAGAAAATAGAGCAAGCGTTTCCCTCCATAGACTACATGAAAAGCGTGTACCAGCATTTGGCCAATTATTACCGCTTGGCCATTGGCAGCGCGGAATTGGAGTCCTTCGATTTTGATTTCGAGGCATTCCGGTCTGCTTACAAGTTGGAAGTGGTAGCCACGTACAGTGCATTGAAAAGATTAGAGGAGGAAGGGCTCATCCAGTTCAATGAAGCTTATTATGCCCCTTCTAAAGTTGTTTTCGAAGTCCCTTACGAAAAGCTCTACGAGTTTCAAGTGGCGCATCCCCATTTGGACCTATATGTCAAGGCAATGCTCCGCTTGTATGGAGGGGATCTTTTTCAACATTTTATTCCCATTTCAGAGACAAAGTTGGCGAAGTATGTGCAAGTAGCACGTTCCGAGCTTATTTACCACCTTGGACTTTTGAAGAAATTGGGCATCCTTCAGTATGAACCACAGAACAGCAAACCGAAGATTACCTTTTTGACGGCACGGCAAGATCCTGCACGCCTACAGATCAATAAAAGAAGGCTCTCGGAACTCAAACAAAGGAAGCAGGAAAAGGTTGACGAACTCATACATTACATCAACACTCATATGTGCAGGATGCGTTTTACGCAAGAATACTTTGGTGAAAATACGGGCAGAGCATGCGGGAAGTGCGACAATTGCAAACGTCAAAATGTCTCGGAAGCTTCAATTGAAGCGTTTTTAAGAAAAGAAGTTTTAAATGGGGGAATTTCGCTCCGAGAATTCATAGCCGCGCACCCTCAATTCCCCACGGAGAAAATCTACCGATTGTACCGGGAAATAGTCGGAAATTGATTTTTTTCTTACATGAAAGGAAGTGGCCTCTAGTACCTACTTACAACTTTTTTACCCCATAGCAGTAAAAGACAGGTAGTTCAAGAATGCATACCTATCTTATGAGAAAATTATTACTTCCTATCTTTTTATTGGCTGCTACTTTTTCATCTCACGCTCAAATCGAAAAGATGCAAGCTGCCTTTGTGTACAACTTTACGCTCTTGGTGAGCTGGCCCGCTTCCTATCAAGCCGGTGACTTTACGATCGCAGTATTGGGCAATAGCCCCATCAATAAAGAATTGGAAGAAATGGCCAAGCAAAAAAAAGCAGGGAGCCAAACCATCGTCATAAAAAAGGTAAACAGTGCGGACGAAATCGGGAAAGCCCAGATTGTATATGTCCCTGATGCGCAAAAAAGCAAAATTTCCGATGTCGTAGCCAAAACAAACGGTTCTTCCACCTTGGTGGTGACGGAGAGCGACGGGGCGATCGACAAAGGGGCGATCATCAATTTTACGTTGGTCCAAGAAAAACTACGGTTCGAATTGAGCGAGTCGAAAGCGAGCGCGCGCAATCTAAAGTTGGCGGCAAACTTGGTCAAATTGGCAATCGCCAAGTAATTACACGATACGAATGGCAAAATTTAATCTTTCTTCTTCCCTTAAGGCCAAATTAGCGACCCGATTTGGCATTCTTACCCTCCTGTTTTTAGTGGGAGTAGGCATTACCTTTTATACCCTTTCGCGGATCATCGCCATCAATAAGGAAATCAATACGGTATACACACCTTCCGTGCAAAGCGTAAACGATTACAAACTGCTTATCGTCAATTCTAAAGCCCTCATTTCCAATTGGGTGTTCGTGCAATCGGACAACAACAATGCGGACAAGCAACGCTTGGTCAAAGTCACGGATGTAGAAAATGTAAAAGCAAAGCAATCCTTGACGAAGCTGGCCGCTTCGTGGATTGAAAAGGACAAATTGTTGTTGGATAGCATTTTCAAGCAGGTGGATCTCTTGTTTGCAGATTATGGCTCGGTACGGCAATCTCTGAACACGTTCGAAAGTTACAGTGATCCCATGGTCACAATGGGAATCAACAGCCCTATGACCATGATGCAAGAGCAAGGGAGTATCACTCTTTCCTTTAACAAGGTGATCTCGGGTTTGGACCGTTTGGCCAAGTCCCAAATGGAGGGAGCCAAGAAAGCCAATGAAGAGATGACCAAAGTGTTGTACAAATTCAAAGTATTCATTTCGCTTATCGCCATTGTAACATTGGTGTTGGGGATCGTCATTACCATCTCGACCGTTCGGAGCATTACCGTGCCGATCATACACGTGAAAAATGTATTGGCCAAAATGGGGAAAGGGATTTTGGAAAACGAGAAGCTGAAAGAACAGAACAACGAAATAGGGGAGATGTCGGCTGCACTCAATTACTTGAGCCAAGGATTGAAAGAAACGGCCGCTTATGCCGACAAAATCGGAAATGGGGATTTCAACGCGTCCTTTACCCCTTTGAGCCAAGAAGATATTTTGGGGAATTCCCTCTTGGAAATGGGGAAAAAATTGAAAACACTCAGCGAAGAAGAAAAGAAACGGAATTGGGTCACCTCCGGGTTGGCCAAATTTGCCGA